>Ga0257120_1000562_pt1 | contig 26804 bp, 19 predicted proteins | sample SI106_10metaG_FD_190153 | JGI IMG/M metagenome (GOLD analysis project Ga0257120, IMG submission 190153) | Marine microbial communities from Saanich Inlet, British Columbia, Canada - SI106_10 | ecosystem: Environmental > Aquatic > Marine > Inlet | place: Canada: British Columbia | collected... | reverse complement strand
TCAGGAAGCAGAGGCTTATAAAATTATTGATGATAACCCAACTCCAGAAGATAAAATCATCATGGAACAAAATTTAGCAAAATTATTATTAGACATCAAACAGTTGAAACCAAAATATCAAGAAGTCATTCATTTACGTTATTTCAAAGAATTGAGTTATAAAGAAATTTCTCGTGAAATTAATGAGCCAATGAATAACGTAAAAATAAAACTTTTAAGAGCGAAAAAAATATTAGCAGAGATTATAAACAAATCTTAATGAAAAAATTGATGTTTAAATCTTTAGGGCCAGGATTACTTTTTGCTGGAGCTGCTGTAGGAGTATCTCACTTAGTTCAATCAACTAGAGCTGGTGCCGATTTTGGTTTTGGCTTATTATGGGCACTATTAATTGCTGCTCTTTTTAAATATCCTTTTTTCCAATTTGGACCTCGTTATGCTGCTGCAACGGGAGAGACATTATTAGATGGTTATAAAAAATTAGGAAAAGGTATTTTAGTAGTTAGTTATAGCATAAGTTTTGTTACTATGTTTATTATACAAGCTGCTGTTACCATAGTTACTGCAGGATTAGCCGTTAATCTTTTTGGTTTATTTGATATGACTACTTGGTCTATATTAATTACAATTCTTAGTATTTCTTTATTACTTATTGGTAAATATAAACTTTTAGATAGCTTAATGAAATACGTTATTTTGGTTTTAACTATTTGTACTCTTATCGCTGTTAGTGTGGCCCTCATGAAAAATAACCAGGCGTTTACATTTACTCAAGTATTTCCGAAAGGTACTATTGAAATTACTTTTTTAATTGCATTTTTAGGATGGATGCCAGCACCTTTAGATGTTTCTATATGGCAATCTATATGGTCCTTAGAAAAGGATAAAGCAACATTAAAAACAACAACGACTAAACAAGCCATTTTCGATTTTAATGTTGGTTATGTTGGAACCATATTCCTAGCTGTATGTTTTGTAATTTTAGGAGCTTTGGTAATGTATAATTCTGGTGAAAGTTTCTCTAACAAAGGAGATGTTTTTGCTAGTCAATTAATAGCACTATATACCCAAAACTTAGGTAAATTTACTTATATATTTATTTCCATAGCAGCATTTACAACCATGTTTAGCACCACCATTACTACCCTAGATGCTTCACCAAGAACCATGTCTAAAGCCAATGATTTATTGTTTTCTGAAAAAATAAAATTAGGCTATTGGTTTTGGATTATTCTTTTAGGGATAGGAACCTATATCATCTTGAGATACTTCAGAGATAACATGGGTTTAATGGTAAAAATAGCAACTATACTTTCTTTTCTTACAGCCCCTTTTTATGCGATTTTAAACTTTATTTTAATTAGTGGAAAACACACACCAAAAAAACACCAACCCTCTCTATATCTGAAGATATTAAGTGTCTGTGGAATTATTTTTTTAATTGTATTTAGTGCGTGGTTCTTATTGAATTTTTAATTGTTTTCTTTGTAACTTTGCGAAAATTATTAATTGCAAATGGTAAATGATACAGCTGTTCTTCCTAAACGTGAAAAAAAACCAGATTGGTTGCGCGTAAAGTTACCTGTAGGTAAAAAATACACTGAACTTAGAGGACTTGTAGATAAGTATAAATTAAACACCATATGTACTAGTGGAAGTTGTCCAAATATGGGTGAATGTTGGGGTGAAGGCACTGCTACATTTATGATTTTAGGAAATATTTGCACACGCTCTTGTGGTTTTTGCGGTGTTAAAACAGGACGACCAGAAACAGTGGAATGGGATGAGCCAGAGAAAGTGGCTAGGTCAATTAAACTTATGAATATTAAACATGCTGTAATTACCTCAGTCGATAGAGATGATTTAAAAGATGGAGGTTCAATTATTTGGGCAGAAACAGTAGAGGCCATTCGCAGATCTAATCCCAATACAACTCTAGAAACATTGATTCCGGATTTTCAAGGTAAAACCGCACAGATAGATCGAATTATAGAAGTACATCCAGAAGTAGTTTCTCACAACATGGAGACTGTAAGAAGACTCACTAGAGAAGTTCGTATTCAAGCCAAATATGACAGAAGTATAGGGGTTCTTAAATACCTGAAAGAAAAAGGAATGAGAACCAAAACAGGATTAATGTTGGGATTGGGAGAAACAGAGGAAGAAGTCATTCAAACAATGAAAGACCTCCAAGGGGTTGGATTAGATGTTTTAACAATTGGTCAGTACTTACAACCTACAAAAAAACACCTACCTGTTAAAGAATTTATTACTCCTAGTCAGTTTAAAAAATATGAAACTTTAGGCCTAGAAATGGGTTTTATGTATGTAGAAAGTGGTGCATTAGTTCGTTCTTCTTACAAGGCTCATAAGCACGCAAAGTAATCGAAGAAGCAGTATTATCCTCAGGTTTTTTTGCAAAAATTAACCTGTAAAGTTAATTAAATGTGAAAATTATATTTTTTTAACACTAAAAAATCTTAATAACTAATTCTGGCACAGTAGTTGAAATATATTTATAGATTTGATTATTTGATTTTTTAAAGTGATTTGAATTAGTTTTAACTACAAAACCATCTCCTAGGAGATGGTTTTTTTTAATTTTATAAATTAAATTACTAAGGTAATATTTATCAATAGTTTGTTATTTTAACAGCGTCATGGACAAGGTCTGACACTCTAAGTTCGTGACAAATAAAATAATGTAAAAAATATCCTAGATAAACCCTTGTTCACGCATCCAATCATCATTAAACATTTTTCCAACATATCTGCTTCCATGATCATGAAACAACACCACTACCACATCATCTTTTGTAAAATGTTCTTTTAATTGTAGGAGACCTTTAATAGCTGCTCCTGCAGAATTCCCCAAAAACATACCTTCCTCTTTTGCAAGTCTTTGAGTATAGATTGCTGCATCTTTATCAGTTACTTTAGTAAACCCATCAATCAATGAAAAGTTTACATTGAGTGGTAAGATATCTTCTCCGATACCTTCGGTAACATAGGGATAAATCTCATTTTCATCAAAAACACCAGTTTCATGATATTTTTTAAAAACAGATCCATAGGTGTCTATTCCCCAAATTTTGATGCTGGGATTCATCATTTTCAAGTAGCTACCAACACCGGAAATAGTTCCACCTGTTCCAACTCCTACAACAAAATGAGTTATTTTACCACTAGTTTGTTCCCATATTTCTGGGCCAGTGCTTTTAAAATGTGCTTTACAATTACTTGGATTATCATATTGGTTTACGTACCATGAATTAGGGGTTTCTTTTCCTAATTTTTTAGACACTGAATAATAAGATTTGGGGTCATCTGGCTCAACATCAGTTGGGCAAACTACTACCTCTGCTCCTACTGCTCTAAGAATATCAACTTTTTCTTTAGATTGTTTATCTGCCATTACAAAAATACACTTATATCCTTTAATTACAGCTGCCAATGCTAATCCCATACCAGTATTTCCTGAAGTGCCCTCTATAATAGTACCTCCTGGTTTTAAACGCCCATCCGCTTCTGCATCTTCAATCATCTGTAAGGCCATTCTATCTTTTACAGAATTTCCTGGATTAAAAGTTTCATATTTTGAAAGAACTAAACATGGTAAATCTTTTGTCAAATGATTTATCTTAACTAAAGGAGTATTTCCAATAGTTTCTAAAATATTATTAGCGTATTGCATTCAATTATATATTATGGTGTAAAGGAACAAAATATTTTAGAGATAACCTTCTAGGGACTGGTGTTTTCATAAGGAGATTATTAAGCAAATTTCATAGATTTAGAAGGCTCAATCTTTGTAATAATAATAGAAGGAATAATTAACATAACAAAACACACTATCAAGGTTCCAATATTTAATAAAACTATAGATAACAAATTAATGCTTACAGGGACTTCTGAAACATAATATGTAGCTGGATCTAGAGTAATAAATCCTCCATATTTCTGAATAAAAAGTAATGTTAAGCCTGCTAAATTCCCCCAAAATAATCCAATAAAAATTAAGTAAGATGCATTGTATAAAAAAATCTTTCGTATGCTCCAATTAGAACTCCCCAGAGACTTCAAAACACCTACCATAGGTATTCGCTCTAAAATCAACACTAAAAGTGCAGTAATCATATTTATACCTGCTACTAAGATCATAATTACTATGATAAACCATGTATTATTGTCAAAAAGTTCTATCCATTCAAAAAGAGCAGGGTATTTTGCAGCTATAGTGGTAGCATCTAAAGTTGAATCTATCTCTCTGTAAATTTCATTCCCTTTTAGACTTAAATCATCAAAATTTTCTAAAATAATTTCAAACCCTCCAACCTCATTTGATTTCCATTTATTTAATCTTTGAACTTGCCTAATATCTCCAATCATCATATTTTTATCAAATTCCAAAAAACCAGTATCATAGACACCTACAATAACTAATTTTCTATTTGAAGGCAATTTATTCGTATTGCTCTTGAAGAAGGTTACATTAATAGTATCATTTAATTGTAATTTTAATCTATTGACGACTGTTGAGGACAATAAAATATCTCTCGTTCTTTTTTGATTAAAGTTTGGAAGATTTCCTGAAATTAAATATTCCTTAAAAAAAGTCCAATCATAATCTGAAGAAACTCCTTTAAAAATTATTCCCTCAAAATCTGTTTTTGTTCTAATTAATCCAACTTGATTGGCATAAACTTGGACGTTTTTTATTCCCTCTATATTTGAAAAACTTGGGTAAAATTTTTGATTTTTATCAATAGGAATAACAGAGCCGTCAGAATTATTCGCATCATAATTTGTAATTTGAACATGCCCTTTAAAACCAGAAATTTTACTTCTAATTTTTTCTCGAAGACCGTCTCCTGTCGCTATTGCAATTAACATAACTATCATTCCTAATGAAATTGCCATGATAGCTATTTTTATTATTGGAGATGAAATACTATTTTTATACTCTTTGCTAGAGATGATGCGTTTCGCCAAAAATAATTCGTAATTCAATGCTATGATTTTAACTGTTCGTAAAAATACATATTTATTTATTCTTCTAGTAATTAGTTCAAGAATCGTTTCCTTCGGTCAAGAACCAAAATCTGTGCATTATTTAAAAACTGGTGCTGATCAAATTGGATCATATTTACCAATATTAAAAGGAAAAAGAATTGCCATTGTTGCAAATCAAACCTCAGTTATTTTTGATGGAAAAAAAACTACTCATCTTATAGATACCCTAGTTTCTTTAGAGTTAAATATAAAAAAAGTATTTGCACCAGAACATGGTTTTAGAGGCAATATAGATGCTGGAGAATCTATAGAAGATGAATTAGATGTAAAAACAAAACTCCCAATTATTTCTCTATACGGAAAAAATAAAAAACCTACTAAATCTCAATTAAGAGGAATCAATCTAGTATTATTTGATATCCAAGATGTAGGTGTTAGATTTTATACTTACATCTCTACTTTACATTATGTTATGGAGGCTTGTGCAGAATTAAATATCCCATTAATTTTATTAGATAGACCAAATCCCAATGGACATTATATAGATGGTCCTGTTCTAGAAAATGATCACAAGAGTTTTGTAGGAATGCACCCTGTTCCTGTTGTTTATGGAATGACAATTGGTGAATATGGTCAAATGATTAATGGAGAAAAATGGTTAAAAGACGGTATTAAGTCACCTTTAACTGTTATTAAATTAAAAAATTACACTCACGATTCAGAATATAGATTACCTATTAAACCTTCCCCTAACCTACCTAATGAGAAGTCCATTAATTTATACCCTAGTTTATGTTTTTTTGAGGGAACTAATGTTAGTGTTGGTCGCGGAACAGATATGCAATTTCAAATTTATGGTTCACCTTTTTTAAACAAAAAAAGTAAATTTACATTTACTGCTGTTCCAAATGAAGGTTCAAAATACCCAAAACATGCTCATGCTATATCATATGGTGAAGATTTAAGAAAAGTAAACAAACTAAATAGCATCAATCTAAGTTGGTTAATTAAAGCCTACAAACAAAATAGAACTAAAAGTTTTTTTAATTCTTTTTTTACAAAATTAGCTGGAACAAAATCCTTACAAACTCAACTAGAGAAAGAAGTTTCAGAGTCTGTTATTAGAGCTTCCTGGAAGAAAGGCCTAGATGAGTTTAAGATTGTTAGAAATAAATATTTGATTTATCAGTAATCTATTCAACCAAATCAGGAGAATTAGTCGGTTTTTTATACTTCTGAAAGGGTTGTTTTAATAATTCCTTTAAAGACGAGTTGATTGCTTCATCAGGAAAAGTATCTACACCATACACAATTTTATCTCTATCTAAATGCATGTAAGTACCCAATAAACGATCCCAAATTGAAAAAATATTTCCATAATTAGCATCTGTGTAGGGTAATAGGTTGTGATGATGAACTTTATGCATATCTGGAGAGACAATTACATAACTAAGTATCTTATCTAACGATTTTGAAATTTTAATATTTGCATGTGTGAACTGAGTAAAAATCAGAGACATTGATTGATAAATCATCACAATGGCAATGGGAGTTCCTACAACTAAAACACCTAACAATGTAAATGTAAAACGAATCACACTTTCTAATGGATGATGTCTGTTAGCGGTAGTGGTATCTACTTTATGATCTGAATGGTGAACTAAATGAATCATCCACAAGGGTTTAATTTTGTGTTCTGTAAAATGTGCTAAATAGGCACCAAAAAAATCAAGCAAAAGTATCCCTAACAATACATAAAGCCATAGTGGCATCTCGGGTAACCAATTAATAATACCAAAATTATTAACATGAACCCAATCTGCTGTATTTAAGAGTAAAAAAGCCAAAGAAAAATTTATAATGATAGTCGTTGCTGTAAAAAATAAATTAGGGAAAGCGTGTTTCCATTTTTTATAATTGAAATTAAATAAAGGCAATATGCCTTCCAAAAGCCAAAAAAAAGTAATTCCACCAACTAGAATTAAACTTCTATGCAAAGAAGGAATGGTCTCAAAATAATTCAATATATCTGATATATCTGTCATGATCTTTATTTTTTACTAAAATACAAGTTTTTTTAAAAATTAATCGATACTGAATAATTTACAAAATCAATAAATCATGTGCTAGACAGCTTAGCTTCTTCTAACTTTTTTATTATACTGGAGCGGAATATGTTTTTTTAATTTTTCTACAATTGAAAATGCAGCAGGACAAACCTCAGTATTAGCAGCGGTTAAGTCTGTAATCTGAATGAATTTCTTTCTATCTGTATGAGGATATTCAGAACATGCTTTGGGTCTAACATTGTAAATAAAACACGAATTGTCAGATTCATCAAAAAAAGAACACGGAGCAGTTTTTAAAACCATAAAATCATCTTGATCTCTCACTAGGTATTTATCTATAAAAACATGTTCTTTGATTTTTAAATATTTAGAAATTCGTTGAATATCTTTTTCTATAAATATTGGGCTAGTTGTTTTACAACAATTTCCACAAGACAAACAATCAGTTTTTTTGAATTCATCCTCGTGAAGTCGTTTCATTACAAGATCTAAATTCTTGGGTGTTCTTTTCTTAAGCATTTTAAAATACTTCAGAGTCTCAGGCATGGTTTCCTTGGATAATTTGGTTAACTGTTTTAATCTTTTTTCCATTTTGTAAAACTAAACTTTTCTGCTTTTGTACTCAAAGCTTGCTCCTTCTCTAGTTTGATATCTTTTAAGTTAGCTATAGCTATGCAAAAGTACCAATAAAATCTACTTAAACATCCATCATAAAAACAAATAAAATATGTAATTTTGCACTTCAATTTAAGATACTCAATGAATATTCAAACCCTTTTAGAGACCAAAGTTAAAGAAGGTTTTATAATACTTTTTGAAACTACTATTCCATCGGTTGAATTTCAGGCTACGCGAAAAGATTTTGAAGGAGATATTACTATTGTTATCTTTCCTATGCTCAGGTATAAGAAAGGAAACCCAATTCAAATAGGTGAAAGTATTGGGAAGTATCTAGTTGAAAACATTGAAGAAGTTGTTTCCTATAATGTAGTTAAAGGATTTTTAAATTTAGTCATAGACGATCGTTTTTATCTTCAGTCTTTTTACACTATTTTCAATCAAGAATCTTATGGCCTTTGCTCCGACTCTAAAAATGTTGTGATGGTTGAATATTCTTCACCTAACACTAACAAGCCACTTCACTTGGGGCACGTAAGAAATAATTTACTAGGGTATTCAGTAGCTGAAATTTTAAAAGCCTCCGGAAATAAAGTTTATAAAACTCAGATAATCAATGATCGTGGTATCCACATTTGCAAGTCCATGTTAGCGTGGAAAAAATATGGAAACTCAGAGACCCCAGAATCAAAGGGAATGAAGGGAGATAGTTTTGTTGGGTTCTATTATGTGAAATTTAATGATATCTATAAAAAAGAGATTAACAACCTAATATCTGATGGACTATCTGAAGAAGAAGCAAAAAAACAAGCGCCTATTCTAATTGAAGCTCAAAAGATGTTGTTAAAATGGGAGGCAGGAGATCCAGAAACTGTTGCTCTATGGAAAATGATGAATGAATGGGTGTATGATGGATTTAAAATTACTTACCAAAATTTAGGTGTAAATTTTGATACTTTATATTACGAAAGTGATACTTATTTATTAGGTAAAGATGTTATAGAAGATGGAATAACTCGTGGAGTATTCTTTAAAAAAGACGATGGATCTGTATGGTGTGATTTAACTGACGAAGGATTAGATGAAAAGCTAGTGCTTAGATCAGACGGTACAGCTGTTTATATGACACAAGATATTGGAACTGCCATCCAACGTGTCAAAGATCATTCAGACATCAATGGAATGGTTTATACAGTTGGAAATGAACAAGACTATCATTTCAAAGTCTTATTTTTAATTTTAAAAAAATTAGGGTTTTCATGGGCAGCACAATTATATCATTTAAGTTATGGTATGGTAGATTTACCCTCAGGAAAAATGAAATCTAGAGAGGGAACAGTAGTGGATGCTGATGAGCTAATGCAAGAAATGACAGATACTGCAAAAAATATTTCTCAAGAATTAGGAAAGTTAGATGGGTATTCAGATGACGAAAAAATAGACTTATATCGAATGATTGGGCTAGGTGCACTTAAATATTTTATTTTAAAGGTAGATCCAAAGAAGCGCATATTATTTGACCCCAAATCTTCTGTAGATTTCCAAGGGAATACGGGTCCATTTATTCAATACACATACGCAAGAATACAATCAATTCTTCGGAAAGCTTCTTTTAAATATGATGAACCAGTAGATATTGCTGGTGTGTCTTTACATATAAAAGAAAAAGAATTAATTAAACAAATAGAATTATATCCAGATATAATTCAACAAGCAGCAAAAAACTTTTCACCTGCACTTATTGCTAATTACACATATGACTTGGTAAAAGAATTTAATTCCTTCTATCAAAATGTATCCATATTAGGAGAAACAGATGAAACAAAAAAAACAATACGAGTTCAATTGGCGAGTAAAGTTGCTGAAATTATAAAATCTGCATTCAGTTTATTGGGCATAGATGTACCTAATAGAATGTAATATATGGCGTCTGTAGGGAGTTAAAGACACCTCAATAAAATTTTAAAACTGATAAAACTCCGCGTAAACATTCTTAAAAAGTAAAAAAATGAAATATGATATCATCATTGTTGGAAGTGGTCCTGGAGGATATGTCACTGCCATTAGAGCTTCTCAACTAGGCTTTAAAACAGCTGTTGTAGAAAAAGAAAGTCTTGGAGGTGTTTGTTTAAACTGGGGGTGTATTCCTACAAAAGCTTTATTAAAAAGTGCACAGGTATATGATTACCTTAAGCACGTAGACCAATATGGTTTGAAAGCAGAATCAATTGATAAAGATTTTAACGCAGTAGTATCTAGAAGTAGAAATATAGCCAATGGAATGAGCAAAGGTGTTCAATTCTTAATGAAAAAGAATAAAATAGATATTATAGACGGGTTTGGCAAAGTTAAGACGGGTAAAAAAGTTGCTGTAACCAGTGAAGACGGAAAGGTAAAAGAATACAGTGCCGATCATATTATTATTGCTACTGGAGCTAGATCTAGAGAATTACCTAACTTACCACAAGACGGTGAAAAAGTAATTGGATATAGAAAAGCAATGACTTTAGCTTCACAACCATCATCTATGATAGTTGTTGGTTCTGGTGCTATTGGAGTTGAATTTGCGCATTTTTACAATGCTATGGGAACTAAAGTAACTATCGTTGAGTATTTACCAAACCTTGTTCCAATAGAAGACAAAGATGTTTCTAAACAATTTGAACGATCCTTTAAAAAAGCGGGTGTTAAAGTCATGACAAATGCTTCCGTAGAATCTGTAGATATTTCTGGAAAAGGAATAAAGGCTACTGTTAAAACTAAAAAAGGTGAAGAAATTTTAGAAGCTGATATTGTTTTATCTGCCGTAGGTATAAAAACTAATATAGAAAATATTGGATTAGAAGATGTGGGGATCATTACAGACAGAGACAAAATATTAGTAAATGACTGGTATCAAACTAATATTCCAGGATATTATGCTATTGGAGATGTAGTTCCCGGTCCAGCCTTGGCTCATGTTGCCTCAGCTGAAGGAATTACATGTGTAGAAAAAATAGCTGGTTTACATTCTGAAAAAATAGACTATGGAAATATTCCTGGATGTACCTATGCGAGTCCTGAAATTGCTTCTGTTGGACTTACTGAAGACCAAGCTAAAGATCAAGGATATGAAATAAAGGTTGGTAAATTTCCTTTTTCTGCCTCAGGAAAAGCAACTGCAGCTGGAACACCAGATGGTTTTGTAAAAGTAATTTTTGATGCAAAATATGGTGAATGGTTAGGTTGCCACATGATAGGAGCTGGAGTAACAGATATGATTGCAGAAGCGGTATTAGGAAGAAAGTTAGAAACTACTGGGCATGAAGTTTTAAAAACAATTCACCCTCATCCTACTATGAGCGAGGCTGTAATGGAAGCTGTAGCAGATGCCTACGACGAAGTTATTCATTTATAAGCAGTTTCAATAATAAAACAAATCCTAAGAGTTTTTTAAATAAAGCTTACAATTTATGGCATTGTTTTTGCTAATTATTTATATAAATTCTAAATACATCTCAACATTTGTATTTTGTGGGAATTATTGTATGAAAAAAGAAATTACTCCTAAACCAAAGCATAGCTTTGGTTTTTGACTTTAAAGACCCTACAGATTTCATGAATATTTTCATCAGATGATTAAGAATTGGATTTTGTTGTTCGGAATGTTATTAACTGGTTTAGCTGGAATGATTGGAGAAAATTGGGGTGTGAGTAATGCATATTGGGAATACCATGAGGTATCTAGAAAACTTCCTCTTTGGCTTCCTTTTGCCTGGATGTTAGCATTTTATTTCTTGTATAGCATTGAATCTAAATTGATTCCTTACTTAAACTACAAAACAATGAAAAATAAACTTATTATAGCTTTTTGGCTTTAACTTATTGTTCCTGCTTTTGGTGAAATTATTACTATTAATTTAGGTGTTTGGACATACTACTGGCCATATCAACTATTTGGTGTTCCCATATATGCCTTCATGTGTTTAGTTTTTGTACACATGATTGTTTATGGAATATTAGCCTTTATTTGTAAAAAGCAAAAAATCAATGATATTGTTTTTACTTAAATAATATTTTAAAATTGCCAAGCTATTATTCGTGTAACTTTATTTCCTTGATGCATAGGAATTATTTTCATTGTTTTTACGTTAAGTTTAACTCCAGATATCTGAAGACTTTCAATAGTATCCTTTTTTGAAACTAAACTCGTAAACCAGAGGCTACTATTTTTAAATAATGAACTCTGATACAGATAATTATGTAAAAAAGCTTTTTCTCCACCAGGATACCATAATTCATTATTATTACCAGAAAAGTTACGAACAGTATTTGTTCCTAAGTTTCTATTTTTTCTTGCATTGGCTCCCCTAGCCTCTTTTTCAGATTTATAAAAAGGAGGATTACAAATAACTACGGAAAAAGAATCTCCTTTTTCAATTATTCCTTCTAAAATATTTTCTTCATTGAACTGTTGTCTCAAAATAATCTTATCACTTAGATTGTTATCATCTATAATATCTTGAGCAGTATCTAAGGAGTCTAATTCTATGTCTGTTGCAATAAAATTCCAATCATACTCCTTAACACCAAGTAAAGGATAAATACAAGTTGCACCAGTACCTATGTCTAAAACAGATATTTTGTCTAAAATTTTAGAATCCGATAACAAATCAGAAACATAATGAATATAATCTACTCGACCTGGTATTGGAGGGCATAAATTTTCATCTGGAAAGATCCATTTATGTATTCCATAATAGGCCTGTAATAAAGTAAGATTTAATTCTTTTACAGCTTTAGGATTAGAAAAATCTATAGTAAAGTTTCCATAATCATTTTTAGTAACAAAAGAGATTAAATTTTTATTGTGTTGGGTTAAAACATCAAAATCATAACCGTTTTTATGCTTATTTCTAGGATGCAATCCCGGCTTAAGTTTCATTTAGAGTTCCAAAATAGTAAATGCTTGTTGAAGTGGTTTTAGTGATTCTTTTAATGAAATAATTAATTCTTGACCATAGATTAAATAATAATCAGAAAAATTACGATGACGTTCATCTAGAGTTTTATTGGGAAATAATTGGTCTTGCAATGATTTAATCCTATTAGTTAAAAGAAAGTGCTTTCTTTTCTCTGCACGAAGCAATCTTTTTTCTAAATTATTTAAACCCTTTAATTGTTTTCTTTGTTGAGCATCAACAGCTCCAATAAATGAACTATCTGTTTCATTAGCAACTCTTCTTAGGGCTAAAAATTGTTGGGTAAGCAGTTCTGTTGCATCTTCAAAATTAAATTGAATATCCGATTTCTCTTTTATTTTTTTTGCAATTAACAAATGTTGTCTTAAAAACATTTCTTCAAAAGAAACATCTAAGTTTTGTAACTGTTTAACTTGTTTGTGAGTTACTATTTGAACCGAATTTCTCAGAAGCAGTGACGGAAAAGGAATCTTTACTGTCTCAAAATAACCTTTCAATTGCATCCAATACGCTAATTCTCCTCCTCCTCCAATATAACAAAGATTTGGAAGAATAACCTCCTGATATAGCGGCCTCATGAGAACATTTGGACTAAAACGATCACTATGATTGTCTAACTCCCCAAGAATTTCAGCTTTTGAAAAAACAATATTTGTATTATGAATTTTAAATAGACCTTTACTCTCTATAATTCTTTCTCTAGAGTTTTCTGATAAATAAAATAAATTTATATCTCTCGGATTTACCTGAATCTTATAATCTTTTTCTAAATTTAATATAGTTTTGGATACTGCTTTCTTTGAAGTTTGATTAAGAAGCTCATCCTTCATCACAGGAGCAAATATATTTTTTAATCGTTGATCATCAGCATCTAAAATAACTAGCCCATAACTTTTAAATAATTCATTCGCAATATACCTGGTAGCATCAGCCAAATTGCTGTGGGATACATATGCCTTTTCAAAAAGTTGTGACAAGAATATGGCATTTTTAGTATCTCCTAGTTGTTTTGAAAAATGAGCATGAACCTCTTGCAACCCTTCTAAAGAAAACCTTCCAACTGCTCCACCATTTGGTCTGTCCCAGGATAATTCTTTTCCTTTGAAATTAAAATAACTAATTTCTTTAAAATCATGATCTTCAGTTGCCATCCAGTATACAGGAACAAATCTCTGATCAGGAAACTGTTCAGCTAAAGATTCCGTTAAATTAATAGTTGAAATAATTTTATATAGAAAATATAACGGTCCAGTAAATAAATTTAATTGATGACCAGTAGTTATGGTAAACGTTTCTTTATTTTCTAACGAATTAATATTTTCAATAGTGGCCTCTGTGGCAGATACGTTTCTATACTGATCCTTTAAAACAGTTACTAATTTTTCCCTTGTTGCTAAATCAAACGATTTTTTTTTCTCATTAATTTGAGAGGCAAACCCCTTTATATCTGGAAAATTATTATAAAACTGCTTAATAGGTTTTTTTTGATCTAAATAATCAGTCATTATTTTAGAAAAAAATCCTGTTTTATGAAAAGGAATATGAGTAAACTTCATAAAATTAATAGATGAAAAGATTAAATAAGATCATCATTTATAATTGTTTAAAATTAAAAATTTATCAAAAATACTAAATTTGTAGTCAGTTATAACATACCAAAGTTAGTATAACTCATAAATTTTCGAATTCATTTTTACTAAAGGATCTTAACTAGGAAAAGAAGTCTAGATTTATATTCCAACCAAAAATATAACTCATGAGAGGGGATCGATAAAAAATTAAAAGTATCTGTTAATTAGAATTTTACAAAAGATACTACTACTATAATTTGTAAAATTATTTTACAGGAGTACCGTATAAATCGAAGTCTCCCGCCTCATATATTTTAACAGGAATAAATTCACCTATTTTTATGTAATGTTCTCTTGCATCTACGAGCACATCATTATCTACATCTGGAGAATCAAATTCTGTACGTCCATAAAAATAGTTCCCTTCTTTTCTATCGAACAAACAAGTAAATATTTTCCCTATTTTCTGTTGATTAATTTCCCAAGAAATCTGTGATTGAATTTCCATGATTTCATTTACACGTCTGAACTTTACATCTGCTGGAACATCATCTTCTAGAACAAAAGCACCCGTATTTTCTTCATGAGAATACTCAAAAGCTCCCATGCGCTCAAAGCGCATCTCTTCTACCCAATCCTTCAATTCTTGAAATTGCGCTTCTGTTTCTCCAGGGTAGCCAACAATTAAAGTAGTTCTAATTGCCATGTTTGGAACTACATCTCTAAATTTACGAATTAAGGCAGTTGTTTTTTCGTGTGAAGTACCACGCTTCATAGATTTTAAAATCTCTGTATTAATATGCTGCAGAGGAATATCCAGATAATTACACACTTTAGGTTCGTTTTTCAAAACCTCTAATACATCCATCGGAAAACCAGTTGGAAAAGCATAATGCATTCGTATCCATTCTATTCCATCAACTTTAACTAAAGCTTTTAAAAGCGTGGCCAGTGCTCTTTTTTTATAGATATCTAAACCATAATATGTTAAATCCTGTGCAATAAGCATGATTTCTTTGATTCCTTTTTGAGCTAATTTTTCTACCTCAATTACAAGATCTTCAATTGGTGTTGATTTATGATTTCCGCGCATTAAAGGGATAGCACAAAAAGAACAAGGTCTATCACAACCTTCTGCTATTTTTAAATAGGCATAATGTTTAGGTGTGGTAGTTAATCGTTCACCTATGAGTTCGTGTTTATAATCCGCACCAAGAACTTTCAGAAGATTTGGTAAATCATGTGTCCCAAAATATTGATCTACATCAGTAATTTCTTTTTCTAGATCTGGCTTATAACGTTCGCTAAGGCAACCTGTCACAAAAACCTTATCTACATCACCTGCTTCTTTTTTTTCTACATAGTGTAAAATGGTATCTACAGACTCTTCCTTTGCTTTTCCAATAAAACCACAGGTATTTATTACAACGATATTACCCTCATCATTTTTATCTTCATGAACAACATCTTTACCACTGGCTTTTAACTGTCCCATTAAAACTTCAGAATCATAAATATTTTTAGAGCAGCCTAATGTTACTACGTTAATTTTATTTTTTTTAATTGATTTTGTTCTCATTAAATTCTTAAAAGGATAACAAAAATACATTTTATAAGATGAATTTGTGTAGATAATTTCTTGATTTATTTACTTTATTTTGATTATTAGATTAATTAAATTAATTTTAACTATATGAAAAAAAATATTCTTTTTTTATCTCTATTTATTGGTTTACTAATCTCAAATAAATGCTTGAGTCAAACTACTAATACAAAAAACAACTATACATTTAAAAGTGGAGATTATAACGGAATTGGAAAATGGTATATGGGTAGAGAAATTGCCTATGTAATGGGTTTCGAAGGAATTAGTTGGCTAGAAAGATCTGAACGAGAGGAAGAGGAAAATGTTTCTAAATTAATTCAAAACATGAGAATTAAATCCAATGATATTATTGCAGATATAGGTGCTGGATCTGGATATCATACTTTTAAAATAGCTTCTTTGACTAAGAATGGTTTAGTTTATGCCGTAGACATTCAACCAGAAATGTTAATGGCAATAGAAAAAACAAAAGAGTCTGGTAAAATTAAAAATATTGAAACTATTCTTGGAACTGAAAAAAGTATTCTTTTACCATCTAATTCAGTTGATAAAGTTTTGATGGTGGATGTATATCATGAATTCAATTATCCTGCAGAAATAATTATTTCAATAAAAAAAGCCTTAAAACAAAATGGAGAGTTATTCTTAATCGAATACAGAAGTGAAGACTCTAGTGTTCCTATCAAAGAAATACACAAAATGTCTGAAAAACAAGCTATCAAAGAAATGGAAGCCGCTGGCTTTGAGCTCAAAAAAAATATAACTAACCTTCCTTGGCAACATTGTATGGTTTTTGTTAAAAAAAATTAAAAGGCTTGTTTAATTAGGTTATTAAAACTAAAAAATCACTCAAGTAAACTTGGTGGTTTGAATTTTTAAGCTCTAAACTTATTGGTGGATAAAAAGGGATTCACTTAGTACATTCCAAAAAATGAAACCTGGAAAACTATAGAAATCCGGAATTATTTGTAAGAATTTTCACTTTTTTGTTTGCCCAAAAACAAAATAAGTTTAGTTTTTGGGAAAACAAAAAACTCACAACGAATGTTGTGAGTTTCCTTTTGCGGAGAAAGAGGGATTCGAACCCCCGGACCTGTTACAGTCAACAGTTTTCAAGACTGCCGCATTCGACCACTCTGCCATTTCTCCGGTCGTGCTATTCTTTTATGATATAGCGGGTGCAAATATAGAAAAAAGGTTTTCATTTTGTAAAAACATTTCTACTTTTTTTAATAGAATAATTTTAAAGTCTATTTATTTTTTTTGGGGATTACTTAAAAAGATTATCAACATCAATTCAGAATAGCTGAAAATATAAAACAAAATACTAGCTTTTAAAGGTTTTCCTAACTAAGGAGTCTCATCATACCTTTTAGTATTTATTTTAATATTAAAAGAATACAGATGCAATAAAAGATGATGAATTCACAAAAAAAGACTCAATAATTATGGTATTAGCAATAACAATTAAACTATTGTTATCTAATTTTTATAGTATCTTAGCTGCAAATTTTTAGAAATTATTCATGTCTTTTAACTCGTTTGGTAATTTATTAAAACTAACCACTTTTGGAGAATCTCATGGCATAGCTATTGGTGGTATCATAGACGGTTTTCCTGCAGGAGTAGTTATAGATTTTAAAGCTATACAAGATGAGTTAAATAGAAGAAAACCAGGCCAATCTAAGATAGTTACTCAACGAAAAGAACCAGATACTGTTGAATTCCTTTCGGGGATTTTTGAAGGGATAACTACAGGAACTTCCATTGGGTTTGTTATAAAAAACACCAATCAAAAATCACATGATTACTCTCACAATACTGACGTATACAGGCCCTCTCATGCAGATTACACCTATGATAAAAAATTTGGAATTAGAGATTATCGTGGTGGTGGTCGTTCATCTGCTAGAGAAACAGCTAATTGGGTAGTTGCTGGGGCTTTAGCCAAACAATTAATTTCAAATATTACTATTAATGCCTATACCTCCTCTGTTGGTGACATAGAAATGGATAAAGAATATAATCAGTTAGACTTCTCAAAAACTGAATCTAATATTGTTCGTTGTCCAAATGAGAAAATGGCTGAAAGAATGATAAATAAAATCAAAGAAATTAGAAAGCAAGGTGATACCATAGGAGGAACAATTTCTTGTGTAGCCAAAAATATCCCTGTAGGTCTAGGGGAACCTATATTTCACAAATTACATGCCCAACTAGGCAAAGCAATGTTGTCTTTAAATGCCGTAAAGGGTTTTGAATTTGGGAGCGGTTTTGAAGGAACCAAAATGCAAGGAAGTTCGCATAACGATATTTTTAATGCAGATGGAACCACCCAAACAAATCTATCTGGTGGTATTCAGGGCGGTATTTCTAATGGAATGGATATATACTTTAGAGTAGCTTTTAAACCTGTAGCTACTATCATGCAAAACCAACCCACCATAAATTCTGAAGGAGATAAAACAGAAATCATGGGTAAAGGGCGTCACGATCCTTGTGTTGTTCCTAGAGCGGTTCCAGTAATAGAAGCGTTAACAGCTTTAGTATTAGCAGACTTTTGGTTATTGAATAAAACTAGAAAAGCATAAAAATAACTTCATCTATTTGAATTAGTTTATATTTGAAATACTGAATGTAAACCGGTATTTTGAAAGATGTTTAATAAAAATATTTTCATAATTTTTATTATGTTCTTTAGCTTATTAGTTCAAGCACAAGAATACAGATATACCAACACAATTTTTTCATCATCAAATAGTACAGAAAATGTAGTTTATCAAACTGCCCCTTCTATAAATTCTCCTTACACTATAGAAAGTAATACTTTAAATGAAGATTTAAAGATGGATATTTATTTGCCTGAGGGAGATACCAATTCTAAAAGACCTGCAATCATTTTGGCGCATTCAGGAGGCTTCCTTCTTGGAAGTAAAAATAATGATGATATGATTGCATTTTGTGACTCTTTAGCTAAAAAAGGATATGTAACTGCAACAATAGATTATCGTTTAGGTTTAACCTAATCACAAATGTAAATATGCATGGAACCAGAGCTGTGTATCGAGGAATACAAGATGGAATGGCAGCAGTAAGATATTTAAGGGCCAATGCTAGTGACTACAACATAGATGAAAATAAGGTGTATTTTATTGGAAGTAGTGCTGGATCTTTTATTGGCCTGCACAGTATTTACATGGACGATACTGAATTACCTTCAGAAATTAATACGACCAATTATGTTAATGCTACGCCACCATTCAGTCATACAGCACCAGACTTAGGGCCTCTAAATATTGGAGATAATCTAAATTTTAACGGAAAACCAGATGCTCTAGTAGCTTTGTGGGGTGCTATTCAAAATACAAACCTTATCAATACAAATAATGATATTCCAGTATTTCTTGTTCATGGTGGAGACGATGCCGTAGTCCCTTTTGAAATTGGATCACCATTTGGATACTCTCTATTAAATGATACATACGGAAGTAGTGTAATAAATAATAGGCTAGAAAGTATAGGTATTACAAGTAAAGAAACTTATTTTATTGCAGATGGAGATCATGAGTTTTACGGAACAGATAATGGAACATGGAGTAATGGTTCTAGTGGTAATGAATATTGGGATATTATTTTTGAAAAAGTCACCACTTTTTTATGGAAACAGCATAAACCAACTGCAAATTTTCAGTGGATACCAGAAGGAGAAAATTCATCTGAAGGTACAGTTAATTTTGAAGACCTAAGTTCAGGAGCAACAAACTGGCTATGGGATTTTGGTGATGGAAATACTAGTACAGAACAAAACCCGATACATACCTATAATGATTTAGGGGGTTATCAAGTGACCCTATACATTGAGAATGATATTTTAAGTTGGGATGAAATTACTATAGAAATCAATACAACACTTTCAACTACTGAGAATGAAATCATAGATTTTAGTTATTTTCCAAATCCAACAATAGGTCATCTTAATTTTTCTCTAAAAGAACACTATTCTTCGATTAAAATTGAAGTTTATGATCTTAAAGGTCAATTGGTTCAAGAAGATAACTTCACTAACTCGAGTGATGTTTTAGTTGATATAAGTAATATTGCTAAAGGCATTTATTTTGTAATGCTTACAAAAGAGAATAAAACCTATCCAATTAAAATTGTAAAACAATAATACTCTCCATAAAAAAACCCAAAACAAATGTTTTGGGTTTTTACAATTTATGCTTCACCTGTAGGTCCAAAATTCATTGGAATTGGTGGTTGTTCGTAATCTTTAATTTCACCGTGAGCTTTCTCAAACTTCAAAATATTATCAGCCAACGCTTTTGTTAACCTTTTAGCATGTTGAGGAGTCAAAATAATTCTAGACTTCACTTTTGCTTTTGGTACTCCTGGCATTATTCTAATAAAGTCTACAATAAACTCAGATACTGAGTGATTGATAATGGCTAAATTAGAGTAAGTACCCGCTGCAACAGTTTCGTCTAACTCAATATTAATTTGACCCTTTTTATTTTGATCTTCGCTCATCTTTTTTATATGTTAAAGCTTTCTTCGATTTCTTCTTTAGGACCAACAATCAAATGGTCGTAAGTTCTCATACCAGTTCCTGCTGGAATTTTCTTACCTACAATAACATTTTCTTTTAATCCTTCTAGATGATCTACTTTACCATTAACAGCTGCTTCATTCAATACTTTCGTAGTTTCCTGGAAAGAAGCAGCAGAGATAAATGATTTTGTTTGAAGAGAAGCTCTAGTAATACCTTGTAATACTTGTTCAGCTGTAGCTGGTTGTGCATCACGAGCAACAACTAGTGCTTGATCATTTCTTTTTAACAAAGAATTTTCATCTCTTAATTGACGAGCTGAAATAATTTGACCTGCTTTTACATTTTCAGATTCTCCAGCATCTTCGATAACTTTCATTCCATAAGTTGCATCGTTTTCTTGAATAAAGTCATTCTTATGAATCAATTGATTTTCTAAGAATAGCGTATCACCAGAATCTATAATTCTAACTTTACGCATCATTTGACGAACTACTACTTCAAAGTGTTTATCATTAATTTTTACACCTTGTAAACGGTATACATCTTGGATCTCATTCACTAAGTACTGTTGTACAGCTGAAGGCCCTTGAATTCTTAGAATATCAATAGGAGTTACTGCTCCATCAGATAATGGCATCCCAGCTTTTATAAAGTCATTTTCTTGAACTAAGATTTGGTTAGAAAGCTTGATTAAATACTTTCTGATATCTCCAGTTTTAGATTCAACAATGATTTCTCTATTTCCTCTTTTTATTTTACCAAAAGATACAACACCATCTACCTCAGATACAACTGCAGGATTAGAAGGGTTACGAGCTTCAAATAATTCTGTAACTCTTGGAAGACCTCCTGTAATATCACCTGCTTTTCCAGATTTTCTTGGAATTTTCACTAAAGTTTTTCCACTTTCAACACTATCTCCATTATCTACCATTAGGTGTGCACCTACTGGAAGTGTGTATGAACGTAATGCATTTCCATCTTTATCTTCAATAATTAAAGAGGCAATAATTTTCTTGTTCTTAGAATCAGTAATTACTTTTTCTTGGAAACCAGTTTGTTCATCAACTTCAACTTGGTAATTTACACCTTGTTCAAGATTATCAAATTTAACTTTTCCAGCAAATTCTGATACAATAACACCGTTAAATGGATCCCATTGACAAATTACATCGCCTTTTTTGATAGATTTTATCTTCTTATTAAAAATAATAGAACCATAAGGAATTATGTTTGTACTAAGAGTTATATCTGTCTTTTTATCAATAACTTTCATCTCTGCAGTTCTAGATATTACTATATCTATCAATTTACCTTCAGCATCTTTACCTTCTACAGTTCTAAGGTCTTCTATGACTACCTTTCCATCAAACTTAGCTATTAATTTATTTTCTTCTGAAATATTTCCAGCTACCCCACCAACGTGGAATGTTCTTAATGTTAACTGAGTTCCAGGCTCTCCAATAGATTGAGCTGCTATAACTCCTACAGCTTCACCAATTTGAACATTGTTGAGAGTAGATAAACTTTGTCCATAACATTTAGCACAAATTCCTCTTTGAGACTCACATGTTAATGCAGATCTTACTTGAACCACATCTAATCCTGAGGACTCTATTGCTTTTGCATTTAAAGAAGTAATTACTTCTCCAGCTCCAACTAATAGTTCATCGTTCAGCGGATGATATACATCTTGTAATGCTACTCTTCCCTCTATTCTGTCACTTAAAGATTCTACAATCTCGTCGTTTTTCTTTAATGGAGTTACATCTAGTCCTCTTAATGTACCACAATCTTGTTCATTAATAATAACATCTTGGGATACATCTACCAGACGACGAGTTAAATACCCGGCATCAGCTGTTTTTAGGGCTGTATCTGCTAACCCCTTACGAGCACCGTGAGTAGAAATAAAGTATTCTAAAATTGATAGACCTTCTTTAAAGTTAGAAAGAATTGGATTTTCAATAATTTCTCCACCTCCTGCTGAAGATTTTTTTGGTTTTGCCATTAATCCACGCATTCCTGTTAGCTGACGAATCTGTTCTTTTGATCCCCTAGCTCCAGAATCTAACATCATGTATACTGAATTAAACCCTTGTTGGTCTTCACGTAAACGTTTCATTGATAATTCAGTTAATTGATTATTGGTTCTACCCCAAATATCAATTACTTGATTGTAACGTTCTTTTTGTGTTAACATTCCCATGTTATAATTCATAACAATACCATCAACCTCTTTGTTAGCCTCAGAAATCATAGATCCTTTTTCTTCTGGAATAATAATGTCTCCCAAACTAAAAGATAATCCTCCTTGGAATGCAAACTTGTATCCCATGTTTTTAATTTCATCTAAGAACTTTCCTGTAGATGGAATGTCTGTAGCTTTTAAAATACCTCCAATGATACCACGAAGTGATTTCTTAGTTAGTACTTCATTAATATAACCTGCAGCTTCAGGAACTACCTCATTAAACAAGACTCTACCAACAGTAGTTTCTATGATTTTCTTCACAGAATTTCCATCTTCGTCTAAATCGTTTGTTCTTACTTTAATTCCAGCATTTAATTCAACTTGTTCCTCATTAAAAGCAATTGTTACTTCTTCTGGTGAGTAGAAAGTTAAACCTTCACCTTTTACAGGAACTTCTTTGGTTGATTTTCTTTCTTTAGTCATATAATACAGTCCAAGAACCATATCCTGAGAAGGAACGGTTACTGGTGCACCATTTGCTGGGTTCAATATATTATGAGAAGCTAACATTAATAGCTGAGCTTCTAAAATAGCTTCAGGTCCTAAAGGTAAATGAACAGCCATTTGATCTCCATCAAAATCGGCATTAAAAGCTGTACACACTAGAGGGTGTAACTGTATTGCTTTTCCTTCGATTAATTTTGGTTGAAAAGCTTGAATACCTAGACGGTGTAATGTAGGGGCACGGTTTAATAAAACTGGGTGACCTTTAATTACATTTTCTAAAATATCCCAAACTACTGGCTCTTTTCTATCTATAATCTTTTTTGCAGATTTAACTGTCTTTACAATTCCTCTTTCAATTAACTTACGAATTACAAAAGGTTTGTAAAGTTCAGCTGCCATTTCTTTTGGTATTCCACATTCAGACAACTTTAACTCTGGTCCTACAACAATTACAGAACGAGCAGAATAATCTACACGTTTACCAAGTAGGTTCTGACGAAAACGTCCTTGTTTACCTTTTAAAGAATCCGATAACGACTTTAATGGTCTATTAGATTCTGTTTTAACTGCTGATGATTTACGGGTGTTATCAAACAATGAATCTACAGATTCTTGTAACATCCTTTTTTCATTACGTAAAATTACTTCAGGAGCTTTAATCTCCATCAGTCTTTTTAAACGATTATTTCTAATGATTACTCTTCGATACAAGTCATTTAAATCAGAAGTAGCAAAACGACCACCATCTAGAGGTACTAATGGTCTTAACTCGGGTGGGATTACAGGAACTACCTTCATAATCATCCACTCAGGCTTGTTTTCTCTATTCTTGTGAGAATCTCTAAATGCTTCAACAACATTTAATCTTTTTAAGGCCTCAGCTTTACGTTGTTTTGAAGTTTCTGTATTTGCCTTATGTCTTAATTCATATGATAATTCATCTAAATCAATACGAGCTAATAAATCTATCAAACATTCTGCTCCCATTTTAGCGATAAACTTATTAGGGTCAGAATCATCTAAATAATTATTTTCTTGAGGAAGAGTCTCTAAAATATCTAAATATTCTTCTTCAGTTAAGAAATCCATTTTTTGTAATGGCTCCCCTTCAATGTTTTTTGCAATACCTGGTTGAATTACTACATATCTTTCGTAGTAGATAATCATATCTAACTTCTTAGATGGTAATCCTAAAAGATATCCCATTTTGTTTGGTAACGATCTAAAATACCAGATGTGTGCTACAGGAACTACTAAATTAATATGTCCTACTCTGTCTCTACGTACTTTCTTTTCTGTTACCTCTACACCACATCGGTCACAAACAATTCCTTTGTATCGAATTCTCTTGTACTTACCACAAGCACATTCAAAGTCTTTTACAGGACCAAAAATACGCTCACAGAAAAGACCGTCTCTTTCGGGCTTGTGTGTACGGTAATTAATAGTTTCTGGTTTTAGCACTTCTCCTTTAGATGTTCCTAAAATAGATTCTGGTGATGCTAAACCAATTGAGATTTTGTTAAACTTTTTTACGGTGTACTTCTCGTTTTTTCTTGCCATGGTAATGGTATCGAATTAAAATTGGGGTCATGGACCCATATTAGATAAGTAATTTTCTGGATGTATATGTAATACATCCAGAAAATACTATAAAATTATTCTTCTAGTTTTAGGTCTAAACCTAATCCTTTCAACTCATGCATTAATACATTGAAAGATTCTGGTAATCCTGGTTCTGGCATAGTTTCACCTTTAACAATACTTTCGTATGTTTTAGCTCTTCCCATTACATCATCAGATTTTACAGTTAGAATTTCTCTCAATATACTAGATGCTCCATAGGCCTCTAATGCCCATACTTCCATCTCTCCAAAACGCTGACCTCCAAATTGTGCCTTACCTCCTAATGGTTGTTGTGTTATTAGTGAGTAAGGTCCAATAGAACGGGCATGCATTTTGTCTTCAATCATGTGACCTAGTTTAATCATATAGATTACACCTACCGTCGCTGGCTGATCAAAGCGTTTACCTGTTCCACCATCATACAAATAGGTATGACCAAATCTTGGAACATTAGCTTCATCAGTAAATTCATTAATTTGATTTAAAGATGCTCCATCAAAAATTGGAGTTGCATATTTTCTGTCTAATTTCTGACCAGCCCATCCAAGAACAGTTTCATAAATTTGACCAATATTCATACGAGACGGTACCCCTAGTGGATTTAAAACTATATCTACTGGTGTTCCATCTTCTAAAAATGGCATATCCTCCTGACGTACTATACGAGCAACAATACCCTTGTTACCGTGTCGTCCAGCCATTTTATCTCCAACTTTTAGTTTACGCTTTTTAGCAACATAAATTTTAGCTAGTTTTAAAATTCCTGCTGGTAATTCGTCACCTACAGAGATTGTAAACTTTTCACGTCTTAATACACCTTGTAAATCATTTACTTTGATTTTATAATTGTGTATTAATTCACTAACATGAGCGTTGATTTTTGCATCTGTAGTCCATGTTCCAGAGATTAAATGAACATAATCATCAACTGCATTTAACATCTTTAGAGTATATTTTTTACCTTTTGGTAACACTTCTTCTCCAAGATCATTAAATACTCCTTGAGATGTCTTTCCACTTACTAATTGAAATAATTTTTCAACTAGGTTCTCCTTTAATGAATCAAATTTTGACACAAAAGATGCTTCTAAAGAAGTTACAGCTTCTTTGTCTCTAAGTCTTTTGGTTTTATCTTTTAAAGCTCTTTTGAATAACTTTTTATCGATAACAACACCTCTTAAAGAAGGAGATGCTTTTAGAGATGCATCTTTTACATCGCCAGCTTTGTCTCCGAATATAGCTCTTAAAAGTTTTTCTTCAGGTGTTGGGTCAGATTCTCCTTTAGGAGTAATCTTACCAATTAGAATATCTCCAGGATTTACCTCGGCTCCTATTCTAATCATTCCATTTTCATCTAGGTCTTTTGTAGCCTCTTCAGAAACATTTGGAATATCATTAGTAAGTTCTTCTGTTCCTAATTTTGTATCACGAACATCTAAAGAATATTCATCAATATGTATTGATGTAAAAATATCTTCACGAACAACTTTTTCAGAAATTACAATCGCATCCTCAAAATTATACCCTTTCCATGGCATAAAGGCTACTTTCATATTTCTTCCTAGTGCTAATTCACCTTTTTGTGTTGCATATCCTTCACAAAGAACTTGACCTTTTACAACTCTATCACCTGAACTTACGATAGGCTTAAGATTGATACATGTTCCTTGATTTGTTTTTCTAAACTTAATTAAATCATATGATTTTTCATCAGTATCAAAACTTACTAACTTTTCTTGATCTGTTCTGTCATATTTGATTGTAATCTTGTTAGCATCTACATATTCAACTACTCCAGCACCTTCTGCATTAATTAAGATTCTAGAATCTTCTGCAACTCTTCTTTCTAGTCCTGTTCCAACTATTGGTGATTCTGGACGTAAAAGTGGTACTGCTTGACGCATCATGTTAGATCCCATCAATGCACGGTTTGCATCATCATGCTCCAAGAATGGAATTAATGAGGCAGATATCGAAGCAATTTGATTTGGAGCTACATCCATGTAATCAATGGTATCAGGAGTAACAACTGGGAAATCTCCTTCCTCACGTGCAATTACTTTATCTGATGAAATTTGACCGTCCTT
>Ga0257120_1000559_pt1 | contig 26943 bp, 21 predicted proteins | sample SI106_10metaG_FD_190153 | JGI IMG/M metagenome (GOLD analysis project Ga0257120, IMG submission 190153) | Marine microbial communities from Saanich Inlet, British Columbia, Canada - SI106_10 | ecosystem: Environmental > Aquatic > Marine > Inlet | place: Canada: British Columbia | collected... | reverse complement strand
TACCTCACGGATCAATAATATTTTGCCTTTTGATGGAACTGCCAATTATCACGGTGAAATCTTAACTACAGCGCAGTGTGCTTTTTTTTATGATACCTTTATGAAAACCATCCCATGGAAAAACGATGAAGCCATTATTTTTGGAAAGAAGATCATCACCAAAAGGAAAGTAGCCTGGTATGGAGCGTCTGAGTTTTCATATACCTATTCTAAAGTGACCAAAAAAGCGCTGGTCTTCACCAAAGAATTACTCGATTTAAAAGAAATTATAGAAAAGGAAAGTAACGAAACTTACAATTCTTGTTTGTTAAACCTATATCATACCGGCGAAGAAGGCATGGCTTGGCATTCTGATGGTGAAAAGATGCTCAAAAAAAATGGAGCAATTGCTTCTGTTACCTTAGGAGCAACTCGTAAATTCTCTTTCAAACATAAAGAAACCAAACAAAATATTTCGATTGTTTTAGAGAATGGAAGTTTATTAGTGATGAAGGATGCTACGCAAACCCATTGGTTGCATCGTTTGCCTCTAACTAAAAAAGTGAATTCACCCCGAATTAATTTGACTTTTAGAACCATCGAATTGTAGTCATCATAAGATTTTATTTTTTGTTTCTCTGTGACAAACTAGCTTCTTGAAATTTTTAAAGCCACGTGTTTTATAGCGAGAGTTACTGGCATTTATTAGAAGTTTTCAATCCTTCTATTTAAGACAGAAAAATCCTGACTTTATGCTAAAAGTTTCTATATTTTTGCATAAAATTTTCTCATTTGGATTCGAAGAAACAAACAACAACAAATTTAAATAAATACATCAGCTCTTCAGGGATTTGTTCTAGAAGAGAAGCTGAAAAATTTATCAATGAAGGGAGAGTTACTATTAATGGTAAAGCGACTCAGTTGGGCAACAGAGTGGGCAAAAAAGATGTTGTAAAATTAGATGGACGATTGGTCATTCCAGTAAGTGGTACGCTATATATAGCCCTTAACAAACCCGTTGGAATTGTTTCTACTACTGATGAAAGAGAGCCCAACAATATCATTCAGCACATCAACTATCCAGAGCGGTTATTTCCAATTGGACGACTTGACAAGCCCTCTGAAGGGTTGATTTTTTTGACCAATGATGGAGATATTGTCAACAAAATTTTGCGCGCAGGAAACAACCATGAGAAAGAATATTTTGTTTCTGTAAACAAATCGATTACCGATGATTTTATTCAAAAAATGGGGAGTGGAATTCCAATTTTGGGAGTTGTTACTAAAAAGTGTTTTGTAGAAAAAGTAAGTGATAAGATTTTTAAAATTATTTTGACACAAGGCTTAAATCGTCAAATAAGACGCATGTGCGAGTACCTCGATTATGAAGTGACCAAATTGAAACGTACTCGGATTATGAATGTAGAGTTGGGGTATTTGCAAACTGGAGATTGGCGAGAACTCAGCGAAGAAGAAATGAGTGAAATTAATGCAATGATTACGACCTCATCAAAAACAGAGGAAGCTTCGACCATGCATCAGAAGCCTAAAAAGCAAATTTCCAAAAAGAAAGCGGCTCCCTTAAAGAACGACTTTAATAAAAAAAGTGCCTCTTTTCGAAAATCCTCACCCAAATCAAAGAGTGCCACGAGTTTTTCTTCCAAAAAGAAGCGTCGATTTTAAGCTTTATCAAATCTTAAATAATGGTATCTTTGCCGCAAAGAACCGAAATGAAAATTTATTTTTTTTGAAAAAAATAAATTCAAACAATACAAAGAGCACCAACACAGAGGTTTGTTCTTGATGCTGTAATAGCTCATTATTGCAGCAATATCAAAATTTAAAAGTGTGAAATTCGATTTAAAGATTACAGACCCTAAAAGTAAGGCAAGAGCAGGAGTTATTACTACAGATCATGGTGCGATAGAAACGCCCATTTTTATGCCTGTAGGTACGGTTGGGACTGTAAAAGGAGTGCATCAAACAGAGCTTAAAAATGAAATCAATCCAGATATTATTTTAGGAAACACCTATCATTTATATTTACGTCCTGGTACTGATACATTAGAAAAAGCGGGAGGCTTGCACAAGTTCATGAACTGGGATCGCAATATCTTAACAGATTCTGGAGGTTACCAAGTTTATTCGTTGTCTGGACGAAGAAAAATTAACGAAGAAGGAGTCAATTTTAAAAGTCATATTGATGGCTCAATGCATTTTTTTTCCCCAGAAAATGTGATGGAAATTCAGCGAACCATTGGTGCTGATATCATCATGGCCTTTGACGAATGTACCCCTTATCCTTGCGATTATGGATACGCAAAACGATCGATGCACATGACTCATAGATGGTTGGACCGATGTATCAATCATTTAGAAAACTTGCCGTTTAAATACGGGTATGAGCAAACTTTTTTCCCAATAGTACAAGGAAGTACCTACAAAGATTTAAGAAGACAGTCTGCTGAATATATTGCCAATGCGGGGGCTCAAGGAAATGCTATTGGAGGACTTTCGGTAGGGGAGCCTGCTGATGAAATGTATGCAATGACAGAGGTGGTAACAGAAATTTTACCTGAAGACAAGCCTCGATATTTAATGGGAGTGGGGACACCCATCAATATTTTAGAAAATATAGCCCTTGGAATCGATATGTTTGATTGTGTAATGCCTACTAGAAACGCTAGAAATGGGATGTTGTTTACAGCACATGGAAGCATCAATATTAAAAATAAAAAATGGGCTGATGATTTTTCGCCAATAGATGAGATGGGCATTACTTGGGTAGACACCATGTATTCTAAAGCCTATTTGCGCCATCTTTTTGCATCCAAAGAAATGTTGGGAAAACAAATTGCGTCGATTCACAATCTTGGCTTTTATGTTTGGTTGACAAGAGAAGCTAGAAAACATATTATTGCAGGAGATTTTAGGGAGTGGAAAGATAAAATGGTTGTACAAATGGACAAACGCTTGTAGATATAAATGATTAATACCTTCGGAGACCAGGGAGTAATAATAAATAAGATGTAAGATATTTTGAAAATATTAGATTGGTACATATTAAAACGCTATTTGGTAACATTCTTTTTTACCTTACTTATTTTGATTCCTATTGCCATTGCGATAGATATTTCAGAAAAGATTGATAAATTTTTAAACCACAACCTTTCTTTTTATCAAGTAGTCACCGAGTATTACAGCCATTTTACCATTTATTATGCCAATACATTTATGCCATTGGCGTTGTTTATTGCCGTTATTTTATTTACTTCAAAACTTTCCAATAACACAGAGATTATTGCGATCAACAATGCAAAAATTTCATTTACCAGATTTTTATATCCTTATTTTGTGGGAGCTACTTTGGTAACGATGATGGCGCTGTTGATGAATCATTTTGTAGTTCCAAATAGTAGTAAAGAGCGAAAAAAGTTTGAAAACAATTATTTGAAACAACAAAACTATCAGGATAAATACATCAAAAACTTTAGCCTACAACTAACGGATAGCACTTATATTTTTATTCAAAATTTTGACACAAAATCCAACTCAGGATTTAATTTTACTTCAGAATTGTATGATGGGCTATTGCTAAAATCAAAGCTTGTTGCAAACAATATTACTTGGAAGGAACAAGATAGTACCTTTGGGCTTTCAACTTGGAAATTAAGAAAGATTTTTCCAAATAAAGACAGTATCTCGAAAGGGAATAGATTGGATACCGTTTTTGCATTTACTCCTAAAGATTTGATCTATAAATCGGCATTGGCACAAGAAATGCCTTCTAACGAATTGGGTACTTTTATAGACCTCTCTAAGAAAAGAGGAATAAAGAACTTAAACGCCTATTATGTAGAGTACCACAAAAGAACAAGTTTGCCTATTGCGTCCTATATCTTAACCATTATTGCTGTAGCATTGGCGTTTCGAAAAAAGAGAGGTGGTACAGGCTTGAATTTGGCAATGGGAATAGGAATCATGTTTGTCTATGTTTTTTTAATGAAAATTGCAGAAGTATTGGGTGCCGTAGCGGGGGTAAATTCATTCTTATATGTTTGGTTACCAAACATCATCTTTGGTTGCTTGGCCATTTATCTTTATGTGCATGCTAGGAAGTAATTTAAAAAACCACCTCCTGCTGCATTTTGTGGTCTTTATTTGGGGGTTTACTGCAATTTTGGGAGCTTTGATCACTCTAGAGTCTGTTCCATTGGTATGGTTTCGTATGGGCTTGGCAGTGCTCTTTATTGCGTTGTATTTTGTGTTGAAAAAAAAATCGTTTAAGGTAGATTCGAAAGGAATCATCAAATTTGTTTTGACAGGAATTATCATTGCCCTTCACTGGATTTTCTTCTTTAAGGCAATAAAAATATCCAACGTATCAGTCGCTTTAGTCACCATGGGAACGGGGGCATTTTTTACGGCACTGATAGAACCCTTATTCTTTAAAAGAAAAGTCAGACCTTTAGAAATTATTTTAGGGTTGTTTGTCGTTTTCGGGCTCTATATTATTTTTGATAATTTTGAGGTAGCTCGCTATCAAACCGGAATTATCTATGCTTCCATCGCTTCTTTTTTAGGGGCATTGTTTGCGGTTTTAAATGGTTTGTACGTCAAAGAATATGAAGCAGATGTTATTTCTTTTTATCAATTGTTGTCTGGAGTCCTCTTTGTGACCGTATATTTATTTTTTATAGGGAGTTTTAATGTTGCGCTTTTCCAAATCCCAAAATTAGATTGGATATATCTGTTCATTTTGAGCAGTGTTTGTACTGCCTATGCATTTATCGTTTCTGTAAAAGTGATGCGGTTTATCTCACCGTATACGGTAATGTTGGCGATTAATTTAGAGCCCATTTATGCAATTATATTGGCTTTATTTATTTTTGGAGAGAAGGAAAAAATGAACTCAGAGTTTTATTACGGAGCATTCATTGTCTTTCTGGTGGTTTTCTTAAACGGAATTTTAAAAAACAGAGCGACTATTCAAAAGAAGTTTTCACGCAAAACTGTTAGCAAAAATTGAAACGATTGTACAGTAAAAAGTAAATTTTATAGTATGTTTGTCTTTGCAAACAAATTAAAATCAAATTACTACTAAATGGAATATTTAGATTTTGAAATGCCAATTAAAGAGTTAGAACAACAACTTATTAAATGTCATGAGATTGGTACAGATAACGAAGTTGACGTTTCTGCGACATGTAAAAAGATTGAAAAAAAGCTTGAAAAAGCAAAAAAAGAAATATATAAAAACTTAACGCCTTGGCAGCGAGTTCAACTTTCTCGTCATCCAAACAGACCCTATACTTTAGATCATATCAAAGCCTTGTGTGGTGATACTTTTATGGAACTTCATGGAGACAGAAATGTAAAAGATGACAAAGCCATGATTGGTGGTTTGGGAAAAATTGGAGATCAATCGTTCATGTTTATTGGTCAGCAAAAAGGATACAATACCAAAACACGTCAGTATCGAAATTTTGGGATGGCAAATCCTGAAGGATACCGAAAAGCACTGCGCTTGATGCGTATGGCTGAAAAGTTCAACATTCCTGTCGTGACACTTTTAGATACCCCAGGAGCATACCCTGGTTTGGAAGCTGAAGAACGTGGGCAAGGGGAAGCCATTGCAAGAAACATCTTAGAAATGACTCGTTTAAAAACACCGATTATTACAATTGTAATTGGTGAGGGAGCTTCTGGAGGAGCTTTGGGAATTGGAGTTGGAGATCGTGTATACATGATGGAAAACACTTGGTACACCGTTATTTCACCAGAATCTTGTTCTTCTATTTTATGGAGAAGTTGGGAGTATAAAGAGCAAGCAGCTGCGGCTCTTAAACTAACAGGTACAGATATGAAGAAGTTACAGTTAATTGACGGCATCATCAAAGAACCTTTGGGTGGTGCGCATTATGATAGAGAAGCTGCTTTCTTAGCAGTGCAAGAGCAAATTATATCCGCTTTTGATGAATTGAAAGACTTAACCCATGAAGATTTAGTTCAACAAAGAATGTTGAAATATTCTGAAATGGGTGTTTATAAAGACTAAACAAAACTATACGATACAAAAAAAACCGAAATTTAATAGTTTCGGTTTTTTTATACTCTTTAGGAAGCTTTTAATGCTTCTTTTAAAATTGTAATGGGATGTTTTGCAATTCGTTGAGTTCCATCAAAAATTTGATGCCTACAACTTGTTCCAGCTGCAACAATCTCTGTTTCTTTTGGGGTATTTCTAATTTTTGGAAACAAAGTATCTTCTCCAACCTGCATCGAAATTGCATAATGCTCTTTTTCATATCCAAAAGATCCAGCCATTCCACAACAACCCGTATTCATAATTGTTACGGCATAGTTCTTCGGAATGTTTAATATTTGAAAGCTGGCATGGGTTCCAGAAAGCGCTTTTTGATGGCAATGGCCATGAATTTTTAAGGTTTTTCCCTCTGAAGTAAAGCTCTCGGAATCGATGTTTCCTTTTTCAACCTCTTTGGCTAAAAACTCTTCAAAAGTAAAGGTATTTTGAGCAATTTTTTCTGCAGAAACAGCATCATCTGCCAAACGGATGTATTCATCTCTAAATGTTAAAATGGCAGAAGGTTCTATTCCAATTAAGGGAGTCTCTGCGGTAATAAGTGTTTTAAAGATTGCTACATTTGTATTGCAAACCGCTTTGGCTTCTTTTAAAAATCCTTTGGAAATAAAGCTTCTTCCAGATTCTTCGTGATCTATCAATCTCAGCTGATATCCTAGGCGGTCTAATAGATGAAAGGCATCTTTCCCAATTTCTACATCATAAAAATTGGTAAATTCATCGCAAAAGAAATACACTACTTTTTGATGGGAAGTTGTTGGTTGCTTTTTGATCCACTTTTTTAATGTTTTCGGAGCTAATTTTGGAACACTTCGTTTTTGTGCAATTCCCATAGCTGCCTTCGCAAAAGGAGTGTTTAATACGGCATTCGTAAGTGCCGGTATGATGCTTCCTAATTTGTTGTATTGTACGTTATTGGCAAACAATTTATTTCTAAAAGAGTAGCCATTTGTTTCTTGATATTGATGTAGGAATTCTGCTTTTAAAGTAGCGATATCAACATTGCTTGGACATTCAGAAGCACAAGCTTTACAGCTTAAGCATAGATCAAAAACTTCTTTCAATTCTTTCGAGTCGAACTTATTTTTAGCGTCATTATTGGTCAGTACTTCGCGCAGCATATTGGCTCTTGCACGAGTAGTATCTTTTTCGTTTTTGGTGGCTCTGTAACTTGGGCACATAGTTCCACCAGCTGATACCGGCTTTCGGCAGTCACCAGATCCATTACATTTTTCGGCCAGTTTTAGAATTCCTTCACTGTCAGAAAAATCCTGAATGGTTTCTATTGTGGGTTCGATACGGTCAATTTCATAGCGCAAGTTTTCGTCCATCGAAAAGGCATCCGTAATTTTTCCTTTATTGAAAATATTGTTGGGATCAAAGGTCTTTTTGATACGCCTTAATAGTTGATAGTTTTGTTCTCCAATCATTAATGGAATAAACTCGGCACGTACAATTCCGTCTCCATGTTCACCACTAAATGATCCTTTGTATTTTTTGACGAGTTCGGCGGTTTCTGTGGTAATTTTTCGAAATAAAACAACATCCCCTTTTTTCTTCAAATTCAAAATAGGACGTAAATGCAATTCGCCAGCTCCTGCGTGGGCATAATAAACGGCTTCTTGCTGATACTTGTCCATAATTTTGGTAAATTCTTCGATATACGATTGCAAGTCTTCCAATGCTACAGCAGTATCCTCAATGCAAGCCACTGCTTTTTGATCGCCGACCATATTCCCCAACAAGCCCAAACCTGCTTTTCGTAAATAATGTACTTTCGCAATGTCTTTGCCGTACACTTTTGGATGGTGGTATCCAAATTGATTGGCTTCTAGGTCGGCAATTAAATTGTTTGCCAAGATCTCGGCTTCTTCCAAAGTGTTGGCAGCTACTTCTAGCATTAAAACTGCGGCAGGGTCTCCTTGTAAAAAAAACCTGTTTTGTGCCTGTTCTCTGTTACTTTTTGTACAATCTAAAATTGTTTTATCCATCAATTCACAATTGTATAAATTGTGCTTCATGGCAGTAACAGTGGCAATTAAGCTCTCATTGATACTTGTAAAATGAGACGTAATCATGATGCTCTCAGAAGGAGGCAGGGGGTCTAACTGTAAGGTGATTGCCGTAGAAAATGCCAAAGTTCCTTCACTTCCACATAAAAATTTTGCAACATTAATTGTAGACTGGTCTCCCCCAAACAAGTCGGAGGTTAACAATTCGTCTACTGCATATCCTGTATTTCTCCGGTGAATGCTTGCTTTTGGGAATTGTTCTTTGATTTCTTGTTGATTGGTTTCTGAAGAAAGCTCATTGAATATAGAAGTATAGATGCTTCCCTCTATAGAGTTTTCTTCTTTTTTCTGTAGAAATTCATTGGAAGAAATTTCTTGAAAAGTCGCTGTTGAACCATCACTTAAAATGGCGTCAATTTGTAGCACTTTGTCTCGAGTTACACCATATTTAATAGAGGTGCTTCCTGAGGAATTGTTTCCTACCATTCCGCCCATCATACATCGGTTCGAGGTTGAGGTATTTGGACCAAAAAATAGCCCGTAAGGTTTTAAAAAGACATTCAACTCATCTCTCACAATTCCGGGTTGAACGGTGATTGTTTTTGCCAATTCATTAAATTCTATAATTGATGTAAAATATTTAGATACATCTACGACGATTCCGTCTCCCACGCACTGTCCTGCTAAGGAGGTTCCTGCAGTTCTTGGGATTAATGTGATGTTGTGTTGCGTTGCAAATTCGATCAGAATTTTGATGTCCTGCTCATCCTTTGGAAATGCAACTGCCAAAGGAATTTTACGATAAACAGACGCATCTGTAGCGTAAATGGATTTGTGTAAATGATCAAATATTAATGCACCAGAAAGTGACTGGTGTAATTTTTCTAAAGTAGCATCGTGAATCATAAATAAGCCTGGGATATTCTTCTAGTACAAATATCTGAATAAAAAAACCATATTCAGAAGATTCCTCGTTTGTTTCTGAATTTTTGTTGATTTGCTAATTTATAAAGTGCATCTTTAAGAATTTGAGATTGTTTTGAGTACTGGTTTTCTCGATTTGACAGTTTTTTTATAAACGATGAGGTCTTCATTATGAGTCGATTGCATGGTGTTGGATTGAGGGAGAAATAGAATTCCATGTCGTGACTTCTTACAATTTTAAAAATTAATGTTGTATCAAATACTCTTTTTTTGCCGTTCCAATTCCTTTGATTCGAAGAGATTTCCATTCTTTAGGTAGGTTAGGAGTACCTTGTACTATTCCTTGGTCGGTGATTTTTAAACCTCCAAAACCAAATAAAACAGTCTGCAACATTCCGCCAGCACCTGTTGCGAAATAGGGATTGTTACTGGTTGCCGATTCAGCCAACGCTCCAAAGGGAGGTCTTTTGTTGGGAGCATAGCTTTCTTTATAAAGGCGATAAGCATTTTTAGTGTCTCCCAATCGAGCATAAATTACTGCAAAAATAGATTTCCCCATCGCAGGACCTTCTTTTGCTAATTTTGGCTTGTAATATTCCAGATCTTTTAAAACAGTTTTTGGGTTGTTGATGATGTTTAGAGGGTAGGTCAACAAATTTACATCAGCTTGTTTGATTCGCTCTCCATTATAGGTTTCATGTTCTTTGGTGGTCCCATCATCGAATTTTAAAACTCGAATTTTTGATGCAACTTCTTGCCATTCTTGTGGAAAGGGTTTTTGAAGTTCCTCACTTGCCAAAACAGCAAAATTTAATGCAGTAATAGCCGATCCATTGGTAAAGGCATTGTCTGTTACATTGGGGGCAAATTCGTTCGCTCCAACTACATTTTTAATAGAATACGACCCATCTGTATTTTTGGTCACTCGGCTTACCCAATAATCGGCCACTTCTTTTAACATTGGATAGCCTCTTTCGGTCAACCATTTTTTGTTTTTGGTCACACGATAATAATTCCAAAAGGCAATGGCAACATCTGCGGTAATGTGATGCTCAAATGTACCTGTCAGTGCCCATGCTGGAGTTGCCTCTTCACCAGTATCATCACTTTCCCATGGAAACATAGCCCCTTTGTATCCAAAATTAATGGCTTTTTGTTTTGCTTTTTCAATTCGATCCGAACGATAGTTGACCAAGGAACGCGCAATATCTTGATTGAGGACCAATAAAGGAGGGAACATCCACAATTCGGTATCCCAAAAAATATGCCCATTGTAGTTTTGTGAAGACAAGCCCATAGGGGCGATGCTTAAATTTGAATCTCCCCTGGAAAAGGCATACAAATGATAGAGCGCCAAACGAACATCCAATTGGTCTTGTAAATTTCCTTCAATCACAAGATCACCTTCCCACAATTCTTCCCAAAGTTTTTTATGTTGATTTAATAAATCTCCTTTGGGGGTTAATAAATTAAAAATCACAAAGCGCTCCGATTCCGTTTGTGGATCTTCAAAATCTTGGGTAGTACAGATGGCTGCAGACCAAGCAAAATCTAAAGATTTTCCTTTCTTGACATCTTTAGAAAAGGACAATTGATGATTGTAAGCATCTACAATGTTGTGTTCCAGTTTAGGTCTTTGATGTATTCTAGTGCTATTGATATTGTGCCAAATAAAGGTTCCTGAAGCTGCGACCAAATGTTTGTTTTGTCGACTTCGAGCAACAGTTTGTAGGATGGGCATAGTGGTTTCCAAATCTTTTAAGACACGAAATGTGCTCACTGGTTGGTGGTATTCGGTAGGGGTATTCATTGCCGCCGTTGCTTTTACGTTGATGTCTTTGTGGGCTTCAATGGAAACGTCCAAATAACCACTATATTGAACATTTCGCAGGGCATACATGGTATACGAAATGCTGGCTTTATCTTTGTAGGTGAAACGAGTGGTAAACGAAGCTTCCTTCATATCTAGCGTCTGATTCCAATTGGAAATATTATTGTCGGTTAGAAGCTCTCCATCAATACTGATTTGAAGATTTTGAAAGTTAATTCCTTTTAAAATTTTACTAACCCCCAAAGGAGATTCTTTGTCATAGACGTTGTTCAAAATGATTTGTGCTGTTTGAAAAAGTTTGGAGGAAGGTAAGATTCCTATTCTACCATTAGCAGTTACAATTCCCGTATAATCGCTCTTTTTTGTTGTGGAAAGATGCCAACCATCATTTTGAGCAATGCTAAAGTTCGTAATGAGAAAAAAGATGAAAAATAGGTTAACTTTCATAATGTGATATTTAAGTGTTGTTAAGAATCATTCCAGTTGGTTAGCTGTTTTCTGGCAATCGATACAGGGTGATCAATGCTCCCATAATGACGATATTTTTAAAGATGTATTGTCCCAGAAGTGAAAATGAAAAAGGCAACATCATAAAGGAGTCTTCTGTAAATAAAAAGAGCGGTACAAAAGTCAATACCATATGTCCAAGAGCGACGATTAGGACTTTTTTTCGAAACAAATTGAAGAGTAATAATATTCCAATAGAGACTTCTAAGATTGCTAATAGTATGATGGAAATGTCGGATGGAATGACACCTAGCGTAAGGAATTTAATCGTTTTTTTTGCTAAAATTTCAGCAGGGCTTAAAAAAGAAAAAAATTTTAATGATCCAAACCATACATACACAATACCTGTTGTGATTGCTAAAATGTGATTGTTCTTTATTTTTCTTGGGATGTCCATTTTTTGTATTTGTTTGGTTGAACGACAAATTTCACTATCGAAAAGTGTAGTTTTTTTATAGATACACAAAGTAAATTGAGGATTTAAAGGTCTTAATGGAGCCGAAAACGTTTTCGGTGTTCAAATATAACTTTTTTCACCGATTATCGTTCCTTGTGAATTTATATGAAGTAAATTTCCTTTGTAATAAATAAATTACTAAAACCTTGGCATGAATAAAAAAATACTCATTTGGTCTATTACAGCTGCTTTGGCTGGGTTCCTTTTCGGATTTGATATTGTTGTAATTTCTGGAGCAGATAAAAAGTTACAAGCACTTTGGGGATCTTCAGATGCTTTTCATGGTTCTGTTGTTATGGGAATGGCTCTTTGGGGTACCGTGTTTGGTGCGATATTTGGTGGGGTGCCTACCAATAAATTAGGAAGAAAACAAACTTTACTATGGATTGGAGTGCTGTATTTTGTTTCTGCTGTGGGTTCTTCTTTGGTCAACGATCCATATCTATTTGCGTTCTTTAGATTTTTAGGAGGTGTAGGTGTAGGGGCTTCCACAATTGCAGCTCCAGCATATGTTTCTGAGATTTCTCCTGCAAAAAACAGAGGAAAATTGGTTGCTTTGTACCAGTTTAATATCGTAATGGGAATTTTAATTGCGTTTCTTTCCAACTATTTGTTAAGGAATGTTGGAGAAAATGCTTGGCGTTGGATGATCGGTGTAGAAGCCTTTCCAGCTTTCATATATACCTTACTCATTTTTACGGTTCCAAATAGTCCTAGATGGCTTGTCTCAAAGAATAGAGATGAGGAAGCCAAAGAAGTTTTAGATTTGATCAATCCTGATGGAGATTCTGAACAGTTGCTTCTGGAAATAAAAACAGAAAATGAAAGTCATACCGATGGAGAAAATATTTTCATGAAAAAATATAGGTTCCCGTTAATTTTAGCCTTTTTAATTGCTTTTTTCAATCAATTATCAGGAATCAATGCTTTTCTGTATTATGCTCCTCGAATTTTCGAAGAAGCGGGGCTTGGAGAAAGTACTGCTTTGTTGAGTAGTATTGGGATCGGTGCAACCAATTTAGTTTTTACTTTATTGGGTGTATTTTTAATAGATCGATTGGGTAGAAAAACACTGATGTATATCGGTTCTGTAGGATACATCATTTCATTAAGTATGGTTTCGATCGCTTTTTTTCAAAATTGGGGCGGACTGGCAGTTCCTATTTTCCTGTTTCTATTTATCGCCTCACATGCCATTGGGCAAGGTGCCATAATTTGGGTGTTCATTTCCGAAATCTTCCCAAGTCATTTAAGAGCAAAAGGCCAATCTTTTGGAAGTTCAACGCACTGGGTATTGGCCGCGATTATACCTTCTTTAGTGCCCGTACTCTTTTCAACCATTGGCGCTGGAGTTGTTTTTATGGTCTTTGCAATTATGATGGTGTTTCAACTATTGTTTGTGATTTTTATGATGCCAGAAACAAAAGGTTTGTCATTGGAAGTATTAAGTAAAAAATTAATCAGAAATGAAATATAAAAATTTTGCAAGCTTAGGATCTTTTTTCTCGATTCTTAGCCTATTTGTAGTTATTTTCAGTTGTAAAAATACAACTACCTCCTCAATTTCTTCCACAGAAAATACTCTTGAAGAGGCAATGTATAGACCTAATTTTCACTTTACTCCCAAAGCAAATTGGATGAATGATCCCAATGGGATGTTTTATTTAAATGGCAAATACCATTTGTATTTTCAATATTATCCCGACGGAAATGTTTGGGGACCAATGCATTGGGGGCATGCAATTAGTAAAGATATGCTTGCTTGGAAGGAGCAGCCCATTGCCATCTATCCAGACGATTTGGGATTGATATTTTCGGGAAGTTCGGTGGTCGATATCCACAATACTTCTGGATTTGGGAAAGAGGGAATTGTACCCATCGTTGCCATCTATACCTACCACAATATGGAAGGAGAGAAAGCGGGAGATTTGGATTTTCAAACTCAAGCCATTGCATATTCTTTAGATGAAGGGATGACCTGGGTTAAGTACGATAAAAACCCTGTAATTTCTAATCCAGGAATCAAAGACTTTAGAGATCCAAAAGTGATCTGGAATGAGGCAACAAACAAATGGATTCTTACTTTGGCAGCAGCAGACAGGGTGTTGTTTTACAGTTCAACCAATTTAAAAGAATGGAAACTTGAATCTGAGTTTGGAAAAGACCTTGGAAAGCACAACGGAATGTGGGAATGTCCCGATTTATTTCCGATTAAAATTGCAGGAACAAACCAAACAAAATGGGTTTTGCTGGTTAGTATCAATCCTGCAGCGCCAAACGGAGGAAGTGGAACACAATATTTTGTTGGTGATTTTGATGGAAGTCAATTTGTTGTTGATCAAGATTTTAGACATCAATTAGCGCAACAAAATGCGGTTTGGATCGATTATGGTCGAGACAATTATGCAGGGGTTACCTGGTCTAATATTCCAGAAAAAGATGAGCGAAAATTATTCATTGGTTGGATGTCCAATTGGGAATATGCCAGAGAGGTACCTACAGAAACTTGGCGAAGTGCCATGACTATTCCTAGAGAATTGACGTTGAAAAAATCAGAAACGGACTATATATTGACTTCTACTCCAGTTGCTGAATTGTCAAGTTACGTCTCAAAAACGATTTTAAAAAAGGAATTGATTGTCAATCAAAAGAAAATAATCGTCTCTAATAATGAGGTAGATCTCACTAGAGTGGGGATACAATTGGAATTGAATAATTTGACAGAAAACACCTATACTTTTCTTTTTCAGAACACTCAAGGAGACAGTCTTTCTTTTGGGTTGAATAATCTTGAAAAGAATTATTTTCTAAATCGTCAAAAATCGGGGAGCGTTGCTTTTTCAGACAAATTTGCCAATACCATTTCTATTGCAAAGAAAAGAAATACCTCTTCGAGTTTGTTAGTCAATGTACTCGTTGATAAAACCTCTATTGAAGTTTTTTATAATGATGGTGAAACGGTAATGACTGAAATTTTCTTTCCAAATCAACCTTTTGAGACCTTTTCAATAATGAGTTCAGATGATGATTTGATGATAAAAAATATTAAAATAGAAGAATTTCAATTCAACTAATTTCTAAATAAAAATGGCAAATATAGTTTGTTTTGGAGAAGTTTTATGGGATGTATTTCCTTCTTATAAGATGATTGGTGGTGCGCCTCTCAATGTTGCTTTGAGGTTGAATTCTTTGAACAATGATGTAACAATCATCAGTAAAGTAGGCAAGGATGCACAGGGTTCTGATTTGTTGAATTACCTCAAAAAAGAAGATTTGAGCACCTCGGCGATACAAATTTCAGATTCGTATAAAACCAGTGAAGTACTCATTCGTTTAGACGACATGGGGGCTGCTAGTTATTCTATAGAATTTCCATGCGCATGGGATTATATCGCAATTAATGATGCCGCAGTTGCTGTGGTACAAAGTTCTGATGCCTTTATTTTTGGAAGTTTGATTGCAAGAAATGAAATGTCTTACGCAACGTTATTGGCGCTTTTGGAGGTTGCCAACTTTAAGATTTTTGACGTGAATCTAAGACCTCCACATTACGAATTCAATACAATACATACATTGATGCAAAAAGCGGATTTTATAAAGTTCAATGATGAAGAGTTGTTTGAAATTACCAAAGCACTTGGAAGTCATTCTACGGATGTAAAAAAGTGTGTCGAATTTATTTCAAAGCATACCAATACAAATAAGATCTGTGTAACCTTAGGAAGTAAAGGCGCTATTTTGTATGTTGAGCAACGTTTTTATTTTAATGAAGGATACCAAGTGGAATTAAAAGATACAGTGGGAGCGGGAGATTCTTTTTTAGCAGCGCTAATTCATCAATTATTAAATAATGGTTCGCCTCAAAAAGCAATTGATTTTGCTTGTGCTGTAGGAGCCATCGTTGCTTCTAGTGTGGGAGCCAATCCTACAATAAGTAATCAAAGCATTATTGATTTGATGAAACCTTAAATAGTTATATTTTTTTGGTAGAATTCCTTTTCACTAGAGCCGTTTCTAGAGTAATGGTTTTTGGGTTGATAGGAGTTTTATTTTTGATGGCTTTTACCTCTTCATAACATTGTTTAAAAGCCATTTTACCCATTTCATAACCAGGTTGGTTAATCGTTGTAAGTGTTGGAGAGATTACCGAAGACATGAACCAGTTGCTAAATCCAACAATACTAATATCTTTAGGGATTTGAATTCCTTGTCTTGTAAACTCAGTGATGGCACCAATTGCGATCAAATCGGTATTGATAAAAATACCATCTACATCATCGTGGTCGATTAATAATTGTCGTGCATTTTTTTCACCTTCTTCAAAACTCTTGTCTTCACATTCACAAATGTACACTAAAGAAGCGTCGAAGGGGAGGTTGTTGTCTAGTAAGGCTTGTTTGTATCCTAAAAAACGATCTATTGAATTTTGAGGTAAAAGTGCTCCTCTAAAGTGTGCGATCCTCTTACAACCAGTATCGATTAAGTGTTGTGTAGCGTTGTATGCTGCTTTCCGATCGTCGATAATAATTTTTGAACAATTGATAATTTTGGCAATTTTATCAAACATGATCAATGGCTTGCCTTGCTCAATAACATTATTAAAGTGATCATAGTTTGAAGTGCCATTGGCGATGGATAAAATAATTCCGTCTACACCATGGTTCAACAGTAAGTCAAGTTGCTTTTTTTCTAACTCATACGAATCATTAGATTGAAGAATGATGACCAAATATCCTTCTTTTTCGGCTTCTGAAAGGATGCCTTCAATCACATTCGAGAAAAAATGATGAACGATTACTGGGATGATCAAGCCAATCGTTTTAGATTCTTTGGTTCTTAAATTTACCGCAAAAGTATTGGGGGTATAGTTTAATTTTTCAGCCAATTCTAAGACGAGTTCTTTGGTCTTTTTACTGACATCAGGATAGTCATTCAGTGCTTTTGAGACCGTAGCTACTGAAATCCCTAGGGTTTTGGCGATTAATTTTAAACTCGCTTTTTGCATTATTGAATTTCTTTATGTTGAATTTACACTTGTTTTGGATAGCTATAAGGCACAGTATCTTTTTGTTATTTAAGATAAAAAAAAATAAAAGTGTACCTTTTATAAATCCAATATAGATCGCAGGTCATGAGTAACTTTTTTGAAGTCGATCTTGAAGAGTGACCGTTCTTTATAGTAAAGAAACTAAGTGTAAAAATATTCTTTTTTTAGAAAATTACCTACTACTAAGATAGTAAATTAACTTTAGTTGCGCTATTTGTGGGAAGAGAAATCGAAAATTCAAATTTTTTCGAGAACGATTTTTAGAATTTCATGAAAACTCAAATGTGTGCATTTGATGCTACTAAGAGAGTTGTATTTTGGATCTTTTATAAAGCAAAAAATATGCATGAGACCTTTGAAGAATGCCATCATTTTTTACAATAATTTCTCAAAAATTAAAAAGATTTTTTTTGTTAGCAGAATAGGGTAAAACCTAAGCCTGTGTGATAAAATGAATAAAAAATAGTTCGTTTTAAGGGGTGGTTTAAATATATTTTTTTGTAAATTTATAGTTCTAAAAAAACATAAAAAATGAAATCTATTTTAATTGTAATTTTCAGTTTGACGGTGTTAGTGAGTTGTGGAAATAGCGCAAAAAAAACACCAATACAACCAGAATTGACTGCTCCTAAAAAGGCAAAAACAAAAGAATCAAAATCCAATGTGGTGGTTGATGCAAATGGTGTTGCGAATATTGTCATTACTTCTAGTGATGTAATGAAGTTTGATGTTCGAAAAATAACTGTTAAAGCGGGTCAGAAAGTAAAATTGACACTTCAGCATTCAGGAAAATTGGACAAAAGAATTATGGGACACAATGTGGTGATTTTACAAAAAGGGGTAAAGCTTTCTGAGTTTGCTAGAAAAGCAGCGCCATCAAAGGACAATGACTATATTCCTGTTGGAACTACTGATGTGATAGCGCATACCAAAATGATTGGTGGAGGTGAGTCTTCAACCATAGAATTTACTGCCCCTGAAGCTGGAATCTACGATTTTATTTGTAGTTTTCCTGCGCACTATGCCATGATGAAAGGAAAGTTTATTGTGGAATAAATATACGAGATATAGCGGTTCTTGAATTTTAGTTTTGTTTAAAATTCAAGAATTTCTATATTTTTAAACTCTATAGGATGGCTTTCACTTTGCAATGAAATATATCCTCCTGTTAGTGCTTGACCTTCTTTATCCTGAATTTCTTTTGAAGTGGTCTCTAAAAACTCTCCACCAATTGATGGGTTTGAGTATGAAATGACAGGAATGTGATCTATATAGTGAGTGATTGAATCTTTGGTTACCACAACTTCAGCAGTGATCCATTCGTTATCATAATAAGTTTTTCCAGTACTCTCTATACAATGTTCTGTGATTTTTTTCGCATTGATCTCTACATGTGTTCCTGGAGTGCATAAATTTCCCGAAGAACGTGCTTCGCCTTGTTGGACTCCTCCTAAAAGTTGTGCTTCTAAAGATATGGGAAAGCCTTGTTTGAGTAACATGGTTTGTGGAGGTTGGCAATGGATCATAATACCACTATTTTTGGCAGCCCAAGGCTGTCCTCCCTTTACTTGTTGGTCAACAAATCGATATTGTAAGCGAATTTTGTAATTTGAATACGGAGTTTTGTAAAATAAATGTCCAAATTCTTCCGTAAAAAGATCATATTCATCATAGGATACTTTTAGAACACCATTTTCTACTCGAAAGGTGTTTTTATAGTTATAACCCAGTTGATAGCCGTTGATTTTTGGAGTCCATCCATCCAAATTTGTACCATTAAAAATAGACTTCCATTGAGGAGTAACTTCTTCTTTAAGATGAGTGCTTTTATTTTGGTTTTTGCAGCCAAAAAAAGCAACAAAAATAATGATTGATACCATTTTAAAAATAAAGTTCATAATATTTGTTGCTTTTGTATGGTAGAAAAAAATTATAAAGAATAGGCCTTTCCTCCTGTTAGTTCTTGTAAATCTCCACAATAATATTCGGCTGGAACAGGTTCATAAACTAGAATGTTTTCTCCAACTTGCTCAGAGTTTCGATATGCATTGATGGTCATCCACTTTAGTTGTCCTAAGAATTCAGAAGTGGTCATTATTTCAGCTTCTGGATTCGCTTCTCGCTCCTCATCAATATCACCAGTAATCAATAGGTGCTTGTCAAGCAAAGCGGTGTATTGTGCTGTTGTAACATAATCAATTGATTCGGTTTCTGAGGATTTTAATAAGCCAATTAGCTTATTGAAAGCAGCTCTTGTAATTTCTTGGTCTTTGGTTTCAATGACTTCATGTATGTATCGATCAATAAATTGCGGTACTTTTACTTCTGTTGCTGAGGGTGTTGTTGCTGTTTTTGGTAAAATAATGTCGACCAAATTGGTAAGAACTTTTTGTTCGTCAGAAGTTAAAAATTGCGGCACCCATGTTTTAACATCCGTTGTGCAACTTTGTAACATGCTGAAAATACTGGGAGCGGTTATTGCAAAGCCAGCTGCAAGTCCTAAATTTTTTAATGCGTCTCTACGTTTCATAATACTATGGATTAAGCGTTCTTTTTTAATTCTTTTGCAGCGTGATTTGCTGCTCTTGCGGTAAATGCCATATAGGTCAAAGATGGATTTTGACATCCCGATGAGGTCATAAAAGCACCATCAGTTACGTACACATTTTGGCATGCATGCACTTGATTGTGTTTGTTCAATACAGATGTTTTTGGATCTCTTCCCATTCTAGCAGTTCCCATTTCATGAATCCCCAGTCCCATTGCTCTTTGGTTGGTGTTGTCATATCCTCTCACATTTTTGTACCCTGCAGCTTCTAGCATTTTGACAGCTTGTTCTTGCATGTCTTTTCGCATCGCTAATTCGTTCTCTCCAAATTCAGCATCAAAAGTAATCGTAGGCAATCCCCATTCATCCAATTTGCTTTCGTCCATGTACATTTTGTTTTTATGATTTGGAAGTGTTTCTCCAAAAGCGAGTAGGGTTACATTCCATTCTCCTGGCTTCAAAACTGCATCTACCAATTTTGGACCATATTTTAATTCGGCAACCATTTCAGAAGTATCACTTCTGGTAGCTCCTCCTTGATATCCATAACCTCTTATAAACTCTTTGGCATTTGTTTTGCCCCCTAAGTTTCTAAATCTTGGGATGTAAATACCGTTGGCTCTTCTTCCTTTCACTTGTTTGTCTTCAAATCCCTCTGCAGTAGCTTGTGCTCCTACATGAAAATGATGATCCATAATATTATGTCCTAATTCACCACTGTCATTTCCTAATCCGTTTGGGAATCTTTCCGATTTTGATTGCAATAAGATGGCTGCCGATGCCATGCTAGATGCACATAAAAAGATCACTTTTGCGTGATAGATGTGTGTTTCTTTGGTTTCTGCATCAACAATGCGTACGCCTGTTGCCTTTTTAGTTTGATCATCATAAATAACCTCATGGACTATAGAATTTGGTCTTAAAGTCATGTTTCCTGTTGCCTCTGCAGCTGGAAGTGTAGAAGAGTTACTGCTGAAATAGGCTCCGTAAGGGCAGCCTCTCATACAACGATCTCGGTACTGACAAGTACTTCTCCCCAATCCTTCTTTGGTTCCTTCGGTTATGTGTGCTGTTCTTCCGATTGTTAACAAACGGTCATCATCAAATTTTTCTGAAATTTTTGCTTGAAGGTGTTCCTCCACGCAATTCAAATTCATCGGTTTTAGTAGTTTTTGATCCGGCATTTGTTTCAAGCCTAGATTTACGCCACTCACTCCAATGTATTCTTCCACTTTATCATACCAAGGCTCAATATCTTTGTAGCGTACTGGCCAATCTACACCATTTCCATCTTTTTTGTTTGCTCCAAAATCAATATCACTCAAACGGTAACTTTGTCTACCCCACATTAAAGAACGCCCACCCACGTGGTATCCACGAATCCAGTCAAAACGTTTGTCTTCATTATAAGGGTGTTTGATATCATCTACAAAAAAATGTTGATGGCCTTCCTTGGTAGTGTACCCGGTTCGGTGTTGTTTGTGTTTTCGTTCTTTTGTTTCTTTAGAGGCTACTCCACCGTTTGGTAAATCCCAAGGATCCAAATGTGCCGTAGGATAGTCCTCTACGTGTTTTACCATTCTTCCTCTTTCAAGAACCAATGTTTTCAAACCGTTTTCGCAAAGTTCTTTTGCTGCCCAACCTCCAGATATTCCTGTGCCAACTACAATAGCGTCGTATTGATGATTTTCCATATTTTCTCTTAACTGTCGTTTATTATCTGTATTTTTTTGTGTGATTTTTTCTGGTATTCTAAATTAAATATGTCAAAAATTACATATTTCTCAGCCAAATTAATTAATTTGCGTCCTTGTAATGTTCAATATTTTTCAGTGAAATTAAATGTACAAAAAATAACACCATTTGAGTTGGACGGGATCGAGTATGATGCAGATACCTGTTTGCCTCTGGTAGATGCAGTTTCTAGAAACAAATTAAAGTTCAACGCGTTGGCAAGATACACATATCCTGGGAAGCGTCTTTCAAAAGATACTATAGGTATTAACAGTATTGGCTATTGGGATGCAAATGAACCTCAAGATTGGGGGCTTGATTGGCACCGAAATGAAGGAATTGAAATTCATTTTTTAGAATCGGGAACCATGCCATATGCTCAACAAGGTGAAGAAATGGAGTTGAAACCGAATCACTTAACCATTACCAGGCCGTGGGAAGCTCATAAGGTTGGGAATCCCTCAATTGGTATGGGACGATTTTATTGGGTTATTTTAGACCTGGGGGTTCGGCGACCGCATCAAAATTGGACTTGGCCAGATTGGATTGTTTTAGCTCCCTCAGATTTGGAGCAATTGACAACTATTTTGCGACAAAATGAAAAAATTTGTTGGAAAGGAGATAAGCGAATTTTAGATTGTTTTCAGAGAATTGGAAAAGCAGTAGATACTGATGTTGAGGGAAGTAACACTTCAAAGATTCGATTGTTGGTCAATAGTTTATTGATGTTTCTTTTAGATTTGTTGGTGATTGAGGAGGTGCAATTGAATGAAGATCTCATGAATAGTTCACGAAGTGTTCAGCTGTTTTTAAAAGAGTTAGAAGAGCATTTGGCTGAGAATTGGACTGTAGAACATATGGCGAATTCTTCTGGGGTAGGTTTGACTCGATTCACCTATCATTGCAGGCAGTTGACCAATTTAACCCCCATGAAATATTTGATGTTAAAACGTATAGAAATGTCCAAAAAACTTCTTTTGGAGGATTTAGAAATGAGTATCTCTGACGTGGCGTATCTCTGTGGTTTTTCTACAAGCCAATATTTTGCAACGATGTTTAAAAAACAAGTGAAATGCACTCCAGTTGCCTATCGAAAAATACAGGAATAAGTCAAATGATTTTTGTTTAAAATTTTTCACTGATTAATTATACACATCATTGGTTCTCTCATTTTTTATTTTTCAACTTCTAAAAAACTAATAACTACGTATTATGAATACACAGATCATTTCAAAATTAAAAACGATATGCCTATTGGTCATATTTTTTGGATCAGTATTGGCTTGTAAAAACGAAGTCAAAAGTACCGCCGTAAATACTGATCAAGTAGCACAAAAAACAACTCCTTTTTTCAAATTATCATTGGCACAGTGGTCTTTGCACAAGTATGTAAATGAAGAAAATGGTTCTCCTTTTAAGTTTGCTTCTCAAGCAAAGGAATTGGGTTTTGAAGGATTGGAATATGTCAATCATTTGTATGCAAAAGAAATAGAAACATTCGGTTTTGATACGGTAATTGACTCTCTTCAAACGTTAAGTACTCAATATGGAATGCGCAACGTATTAATCATGATAGATGGAGAAGGCGATTTGGCTAGCCCAGATGTTGCAGTGAGAGATCAAGCAGTAGAAAATCATAAAAAATGGGTAGATGCTGCTCAGAAGTTGGGTTGTCATTCTATTCGTGTAAATACTTTTGGAACCAACGATCCAGCACTTTGGGTAACTTCTGTAGCAGATGGTCTTCAAAAATTGTCTGCCTATGCAGCGACGAAGAATATCAATGTATTGTGTGAAAATCACGGATGGTTGTCATCAGATGTTCCTGTTTTAATGGATGCGATTGCCAAAGTGAATATGGAGAATTGTGGTACACTGCCCGATTTTGGGAACTGGTGTGTAAAACGAAAAGACGGTGCTATTTGGGGAGAATGTTTGGAAGAATATTCAGACAAGTACAAAGGGATCGAAATGATGCTTACCAAAGCAAAAGCAGTTAGTGCGAAAGCCTATGATTTTGATGAAAATGGAGATGAAACAACCTTAGATTTTCCTAGAATTATTCAGCTAGTCAAAAATGCTGGATATACAGGATATGTAGGGGTAGAGTATGAAGGAAATCGATTGAACGAGATCGAAGGAATTACAGCAATCAGAGACTTGTTGTTGAAGTCTGCAAAAGGGGTTCAGTAGTTTTTAGTTCCTAAAGATTGGGACTCAACAGTAACACAGTAATTAAGTATACAATAAAAGATATTAAAGATGAAAAAATCAGTTCAAATTCAACTATCATTCATGATGTTCCTCGAATTTTTTATTTGGGGAGGATGGTTTGTTACCTTAGGAATTTATCTTCCAAACACCTTAAGCTCTGATGGTGGTCAAATAGCCATGGCATATTCTACGCAACCCTGGGGGGCTATTATTGCTCCTTTTATAATAGGTTTAATTGCAGATCGATATTTTAATGCAGAAAAAATCTTAGGAGTTTTACACATGGTGGGTGCCGTATTAATGTATATGATGTATCAAGCAACAGATTTCGATGCCTTTTATCCCTATGTGTTGGGGTATATGATTGCTTATATGCCAACATTGGCATTGGTCAATTCTGTTTCTTTTAATCAAATGAAAAATCCAGAAAAAGAATTTTCGTTTATCCGCGTTTGGGGAACCATCGGTTGGATTGTTGCGGGATTGCTCATCAGTTTTGTTTTTAAATGGGACTCTTCTCAAGGAATTCAAGACGGATTGTTGAAAAACACTTTTATGATGACTGCAGCCGCCTCACTATTATTAGGGCTGTTTAGTTTTTCATTGCCAAAAACTCCTCCAAAAGCAAAAGGAGAAAAAGTAAGCCTTTCAGATATTTTAGGGCTGGACGCATTAAAATTATTAAGAGACAGAAACTTCTTGATCTTTTTTGTTTCCTCAATTTTAATTTGCGTTCCATTGGCATTCTATTATCAACATGCAGGCCAGTTTTTAGGTGAAATTGGTGTTGAAAATCCTGCTGGAAAAATGACTTTGGGTCAGATTTCTGAAGTCGGATTCATGTTGTTATTGCCTTTTTTCTTTAAAAAATATGGCTTCAAAAAAACCATCCTTTTCGGAATGTTTGCTTGGGGAGCTCGATATGCATTATTTGCTTTTGGAAACACAGGAGACCTTTTCTTTATGTTGTTAACAGGGATCGCTTTACACGGTATTTGTTATGACTTCTTTTTTGTTTCTGGACAGATTTACACAGACTCTAAAGCAGGAGCTAAAGTCAAAAATGCTGCACAAGGCCTCATTACGCTGGCAACCTACGGGATAGGAATGCTTGTTGGTTTTTGGGTAGCAGGGAAAATTGTGGACCAAAATGTACTTGCAGATGGTGCTCATAGTTGGCAAGATGTTTGGATGTTTCCAGCACTTTTTGCAGTAGGAGTACTTGTTATTTTTGCACTGTTGTTTAAAAGTGAAAAAGTAGCCTATAAGAGTTCGTAAAGGTTTAAAGTTTACAGAATTTTGAACAAGTAAAAATGAAATTTAATCGATTAAAAAGAAAATACAGAGTAGATGAGTTCTAAAGTAAAATTAGGAATATTAGGCGGTGGTGGCGATTCATTAATTGGTGTATTGCACCGAATTGCTTCTGCCATGCATGATAAATATGAAGTGATTGGTGGAGTCTTTAATCCCAGTTGGGAAGAAAATATTGGTTTCGCCAAAAAAATAGGACTATCAACAAACCGAATTTATATTGATTTCGATACGCTTATTGAAAAAGAATTGCTACTTCCTGAAAGTGAAAGAATGCAGGTCGTGTCTATTTTGACGCCCAATTTTTTACATTTTTCAATGGCAAAAAAGCTCTTAGAAAATGGGTTTCATGTGATTTGTGAAAAACCGATGACGACTACTTTTGAAGAAGCAGTTATTTTGAAAGAAACACTACAGAAAGCCAATACAGTTTTTGCCGTCACCTATACTTATACAGGGTATCCAATGATTCGTCAAATGCGAGAAATGATAAAAAGTGGTGTCTTAGGAACGATTCAAAAAGTAGATGCGCAGTATTATCAAGGTTGGATTAATCCAATTATTCACGATACAGAAAAACGCGCTACCACTTGGCGATTGAATCCTGAGAAATCGGGTATTAGCTGTTGTGTTGGAGATATTGGAACCCATGCTTTTGAGATGTTGGAATTTGTTTCTGGCCATAAGATAGAAAGTGTCTTAGCAGATCTCAACTATTTGTATTCTGACAATAAAATGGATATTGATGGAACCATTCTTTTGCGTTGCAATCAAAATGTAAAAGGAGTGATTTGTGTGAGTCAGATAGCTACGGGTGAGGAGAATAGCTTTGTTTTAAAAGTGTATGGTGATAAGGCAGGGTTGAAATGGGAACAAGAAAATCCGAATTATTTGTATTTGATGCAAGATGGAAAACCGCTTCAGGTATTAAAGCCAGGGCATACTTACAATAGTGAACTGTCTTTAGATGGAACTAAATTACCTCCAGGGCATCCAGAAGGAATTTTTGATGCAATGGGAAATATTTATAAAGGTGTTGCAAAGGCTATCAATAAAGAACCCTATAATTCAGGAGAATTTCCAACAATGATGGATGGAATTCGAGGAGTAAGTTTTATAGAAAAAGCAGTAGCATCTCACCAAAACGGAAATGTGTGGGTGACCATTGATGAGGTTTAGTTGCCGAAGTATTACTATCAGTAGGGACTAAGAATCAATAATCAACAACGAAACAATAAAGAATGAATACAATAAAAGGACCCGGTATATTTTTAGCACAGTTTATGGACGACAAAGCTCCATTCAATACCTTAGATGGGCTGTGTAAATGGGCTTCAGAATTAGGATATAAGGGAGTGCAGATTCCAACTTTAGACAAATCTATGATCGATCTCGATATTGCCGCCAATAGTCAGGGGTATTGCGACGAGTTTAAAGGAAAAATAAATAGTTACGGACTAGAAATTACAGAATTATCAACACATATTCAAGGGCAGTTAATAGCCGTTCACGCTGCACATGATTTAATGTTTGATGTGTTTGCGCCAAAGGAGTTGCAAGGAAAACCGAAGGAACGAACCTTGTGGGCAATTGATCAAATGAAAAAAGCGGCTGTAGTAAGTAGACGATTGGGTCTAGATACACACGCTACATTTTCGGGGTCTTTACTTTGGCCGATGATGCACCCTTGGCCACAACAACCCAAAGGGTTCGTAGAAGCAGGTTTTAAAGAATTGTCAAACAGATGGTTGCCAATTTTAAATGCTTTTGATGAAAATGGTGTCGATGTATGTTATGAAGTACATCCTGTAGAAGATATCCACGATGGCGATACTTTTGAGCGATTTTTAGAAGCGACGGGAAATCATCAGCGGGTAAATATCTTGTACGACCCTTCACATTTTGTGCTGCAACAATTGGATTATTTAAAATATATAGATCATTACCATCAATTTATCAAAGCCTTTCATGTAAAAGATGCTGAGTTTCATTCGTCAGGAAAAAAAGGAACTTTTGGAGGCTACAACGATTGGAAAAATAGAGCAGGACGTTATCGATCTCCAGGAGATGGACAAGTAGATTTTAAACAAGTCTTTTCAAAGCTAACCGAATATGGTTGTGATGTTTGGGCTGTTTTAGAATGGGAGTGCGTCATTAAAAGTCCAGCACAAGGAGCTCGTGAAGGAGTTGGTTTTATTCAAGATCATTTGATAGAGACGACCAACAAACGTTTTGATGATTTTGCAGGAAATGGTGTAACAGATGAAACATAT
>Ga0257120_1000555_pt1 | contig 27118 bp, 22 predicted proteins | sample SI106_10metaG_FD_190153 | JGI IMG/M metagenome (GOLD analysis project Ga0257120, IMG submission 190153) | Marine microbial communities from Saanich Inlet, British Columbia, Canada - SI106_10 | ecosystem: Environmental > Aquatic > Marine > Inlet | place: Canada: British Columbia | collected... | reverse complement strand
AAGAGTCCTCCCATAAAATGACCAGCTTTGTCAACATTTAAGGCATAAGTTAAATCAGCACCATCATCAAAACTAAAACTCGTTTGCTTATCAGCCCACCATGAATTTTCAATGTATAAATAAGAACCAGAAAGTGTAACCCCCAAGCTACTTGCAACAACTGCAACTCTTCCTTTACTTAATCTATTCGTATCATTTTGGGCAAAAATAGAAGAGAAGATAAGGCTACAAAATAACAGAATAAACAAACTTTTAAATTTCATAAAAAATGGCATTGCTTTTTATACTTTTGTTAGCAAACTTAAGAAAACAAATTACGCAATATGTTTTTAGAATCACAAATAAATCATCTTATACAAAAAGGGAGTATAGAAGTAATCTGTGGCTCTATGTTTTCTGGGAAAACAGAAGAATTATTAAGACGACTAAAAAGAGTTCAGTTTGCAAAATTGACCTTTGCCGTTTTTAAGCCTCAAATAGATGTAAGGTATAATGATACAAAAGTAGTTTCCCATGACTCAAATACTATTATTTCAACTCCCATTCATCAGCCTTCAGAAATACTAGAATTAGCAAAGAATGTAGAAATAGTAGCTATTGATGAAGCCCAATTTTTTGATATTGATTTAGTAACTGTTTGTAATACTTTAGCAAACCAAGGAAAAAGAGTGATTATTGCAGGATTAGACATGGATTTTTTAGGCAAACCATTTGGAGTAATGCCTCAACTTTTAGCAATTGCCGAACATGTAACAAAAGTACATGCCATTTGTGTTGATTGTGGCTCTATCGCCAATCATTCTTACCGACTTACAAAGAACCAAGAGCTGGTGCAACTTGGGGAGAAACAGGAATATAAACCACTTTGCAGAAGTTGTTTTGCAAGTAACATGGAATAAGCTATGGAAACGATACACGAAACCATATTAGAAGTAAATATTAAAAGCTTAAAAAATAACCTAAGCTACCTAAAGAATAAGTTAAGGAGTAATACTAAAATTATTGCTGTAGTTAAGGCCTATGCTTACGGGCATGGAGACATTATAATTGCCAAACAATTGGAAGAATTTGGAGTACATGCACTTTGGGTTGCCGATTTTGAAGAAGGAAGTCGCTTACGAGAAAGTGGAGTTAAAATTCCTGTTATTATTGCAAATCCAGGGACAAAAAGCATAAAGAAAATTATAGAAAATAAGCTGGATATTGTTATTTATAATTTTGAGTTGCTTAAAATATATGGTGAATTAAATAAAGAAATTAATATCCATATAAAGTTTAATACTGGTATGAATCGCTATGGATTTAACCCTGATGAAGTGCAACAACTTGTGCAGACATTAAAGAAATACCCAACATTAAAGATTCAAAGTATTTGTTCACACTTAGCAGCAAGTGATAAGCCTAAAAAAGATGAGTTTACAAAAAATCAATTTCAGGTTTTTGAAAGTATTAGCAATCTATTTTTTGAAGGGATTGGCCACAAAGTGGACAGACACATCCTCAATACAAATGGCGTACTACGCTTTGCTGAAAAAGAGTATGAAATAGTTAGATTAGGAATAGGTATTTATGGAGTGGGAAATGATAAGAACCTTCAGGAAATTAGCACTCTTAAAAGCGTACTTACACAAGTAAGAAAAATAAAAAAAGGAGAATCAATTGGTTATGATGCTTCTTTTATTGCCAAAAAAGAGATGAAAATTGGCGTTATTCCTTTTGGATATGCTGATGGACTTAACAGAAAATTAAGCAATGAAAATGGACTAATTATGGTTCAAAATATCCCTTGTCCTATTATTGGAAAAATAAGTATGGATTCCTGCATAATTGACTTAGAGAATACAACAGCAGAAATAGGGGAAGAAGTTATTATCTTTGGGAAAGAAAATACGATTCTATCAATTGCAGAGAAATTAACAACAATTCCTTATGAAATTTATGCTACACTAAACAGGAGAATTAAGCGTGTTTATTCATTCTGATACCTAGTATAAATCGTAAACAGAAAAACATAAGCAATGGTTAGTGTAAAGATAAAGAAGTAAGAATCAACCAACATTAAAAACATAAAGGACAAGGGCAACAAAACTCTGTGAACCCCATCCTTTTTCTTTAATAATTCCCTTATTTGATGATAGAATATGGAGAGCAACAATAGCAAACCAAGTATCCCTAATTCAAACCAAACATATAGATACTGGTTATGTGGTGTTGTATGTTTGTCAAAATAATGTCCACTATTCACTTCATTTTCAAAAATTGTCCCAAAACTTCCTGTACCATATCCTAATAATGGGTTCTCTGCTATTCTACTTACTGATTCCTTAACAAAAACATAGCGAATATCTTCTCTTTTTCCCTCTCCTCTATCTCCATTATTTTTAATAATATTAGACATAACATCAAACCTGTTTTTATACACTTTTGTTGATTTGTAAACGATAAACTGGAATGAAAATAACAATAGTAAGAACGCACTCAATCTTAGGATATACTTTCTATTATAATAGACAATATAAAATACTGATGAAAGATTAAAAATTACCTGACCGGCTCTTCCTCTTTCAGTAAAAATACTAATCGCATAAGCAACAATAAACAGAATGATAAGGAATGGATATTTCGTTTTTCTCTCTAGCAGCACATATAAGGATAGTGTAAATGCTAATGCTAGTACTACATTGTGATAGTTATAAGTAATGAAAGCTGAATTCCTCCAGGAGACCTCAATAAATGAAAGATACTCTCCTAAAGGGAGTATAAGGTTATTATTGATAGCTACGGCAGATACTGCAGATATAAAAGCAGTTCCTAAAAATGCAATCACCGCTCCTTTAAGCGTTTTTTGCGTTAAATTTAATGTTGAAAAAACTGGAAAAACTAGTAACAAGGCTAGCCTTTGAAATTGCCATTCATAATTTGCATGCATACTTCCCCAAAGCATTCCTAATCCATACAGCCCTATTAAAGCAAAAATTGAGAGCAGCCATTTTGATGATTTAATAAATTCAATCTTAGATTTAAAGTTCCCCTCTACAATCCAACATAATAAAAGTAAGGCAATAATCAAATTTGTTATTGCAATAGAGGTAGGGATAAAAACCCCTAATAAAATAAATAGATATTGCTGTAACTGATTTCTGAACTTATTCATTTTTTAATATCTTATTATATTGTGCTTCATCTTGCAATACTTCTATTGCTTTTTTCAGTTCAGAATCAAAATTTAGAGCTGCTTTTATTCTCCCTTCCTGATAGAAATACCTACTTCTAATCTCCCCAGTTAATATTTCTTTTACTTCTTGCTTGTTTTTAAATAAATCATCCCCTTTATTTGCTTCTAATTGAGCAACTAAAGCATCATATTCATCACTTAAGGACTCAAAATAATGTTCGTCAGTAGCTTTCTTTTTTAATTTTACAAGCACTTCTTCTGTTTTAGTTTTATAGGTGTATTCTTTATCAGAAAGGTAGTTTACAAAATGTGCATAATCAGCATCTGAAAAGATAAAATCTTCAGTAATACTATCATGTTCAAATCTGAAATCAGTAGCATAATCAAAGAATAAACGCTCTCTAAAAAGAGAGATTACAATATTACTCACCATCCCTATTTCTGTTATAATATCAGGATTTATACCACCGCCATCAAATACCTCTCTTCCATTTTTTGTTTGAAAAGCAGTTTGTAGTGAATCAGCAATTTTCCCAACACTTCCATCTTCATTTCTATTGGAATAATCCAAAGCCTGTATACACCTTCCACTAGGAATATAGTATTTTGCAACTGTCAATTTTAACTGAGAATTATAGGATAACTTCCTAGTTTGCTGCACCAATCCTTTTCCATAACTTCTTTGCCCAATAACAACTCCCCTATCTAAATCTTGTATTGCTCCTGAAACAATTTCTGAAGCGGAAGCGGAGGACGAATTAATTAAAACGACTAATGGTACCTTAGTGTCTAAGGGCTTGTTATTTGCTATATATGATTTCTCCCAAGATTTTATTTTTCCTTTTGTACTCACTACTTGCTCTCCTTTTTCCACAAATAGATTTACAATATCTACTGATTCATTTAAAAGCCCTCCAGGATTACTTCTTAAATCTAAAATTAATCCTTTTAATTCCGATTCTTCTTTTAATTTTTGAATTTCATCTTTAATATCTTTTGTACAATTTCTAGTAAAACTTCTAAGCTTTATATAGCCAATTCCATCTTCAATATATGCTGAATAAGGCACACTTTTTACAGAAACTTTCTCTCTATCAAAAGTAACTTCAAATGGCTTTTTAACATGAGGACGCTCAATCAATAAAGTAACAGAAGTATTGGGCTGACCTTTTAATACCTTGCTTACTTGCTCTGTAGTTTTTCCTTTAGCAGTTTTCCCATTAATTTCTGAAATTTTATCTCCTGCCATTAGTCCTGCTTTTTGTGCAGGATAACCTTTGTAAGGCTCACTTATATATACAAATTCTTCTCTTTTTGTAATCATTGCGCCAATTCCACCATATTGCCCGGTTGTCATAAACCTAAAATCTTCTATTTCAGATTCAGGGATATAAGTTGTGTAAGGATCCAAAGATTTTAGCATGGCATCAATCCCAGTTTTCATTAGTTTACCTGGGTCAGATTCATCAACATAAAAAGTATTTAACTCTTTATATAGGGTTGTAAAAATATCTAAGTTCTTTGAAATTTCAAAATAACTATCAGTAAAACCAACAGAAACAACTGAAGTAATTGCGAGAGCAATTCCTAGAACAATAATTTTAATTTTTCTCTTCATACTATTTTTTTTAAGGTACAGGATCGTGCCCATGCCCTCCCCAAGGATGGCAAGTTAATATTCTTTTAATTGTTAATCCCCCTCCTTTCCAAGCGCCATATTTAGTTATTGCCTCTAATCCGTATTGCGAACAAGTTGGCGTGTACCTACATCTAGGCGGTAATAAAGGAGATATTACTCTTTGATAGACAACAATTATGGCTCTAAAAAGAAAAGAAAAAACAACATTCATACTTCTTCACTTAAACGGCCTAAAATTAATTTTATTTTTTCTTCTATCACTTTATATGGCAATATTTCTTCCTTCTGATAAATAATTGCAATATTCAATTGAATATTTTTACTTTTCAAAGATGATTCTAACTCTGTTTTCTGAAGTCGATAAGCCTCTTTCATTCTTCTCCTCACCACATTTCTATTTGCGGCTAATCGTAGCTTTTTTTTAGGAACAACAATAATTGATTTTATTGCTACATTATCTAAATTCTCGTCTTGTTTCCAAACCAACCGAATTGGTGGTACAACAAATGATTTCCCATTAGAAAACATTTTTTTTACTGCCGTTTCGTTACACAATTTTTGATTTTTGGGAAATTCAAACATCTGATAAAATTACAAAAAAAAGGAGCTCGAAAGCTCCTTTAAATTATTTATTTGAGAAAGAAATTATCTCTTTCTTTTATTTGCATCCTTAATATATTGATCCAAAGCCATTGACATAGATGGAGCCTTTTTATTTGGAGCTGCAATATCTACTCTTAAACCATTATCTTCAACTGATTTGATAGTAGTTGGCCCAAAAACTGCAAGCCTAGTTTCTCCTTGTACAAATTCAGGGAAATTCTCTAAAAGAGATTTAATTCCTGTTGGACTAAAAAATACTAACACATCATATTTTACTTCTGACAAATCAGATAAATCAGAACAAGCCACTTTATACATTTGTGCTTTTGTATATTCTAATCCACTTTCTTCTAATGACTTATTCATTTGTTTTTTAAGCACATCCGAACATGGAAATAAGAATTTAGAATCCTTATGCTTTTGCATTACTGGAATCAAGCTCGCTAAAGTTTGTTCACCAGTAAAAACCTTACGCTTACGGTAAGTGATAAAGTTTTGTAAATAATGAGCAATTGCTTCTGACACACAGAAATACTTTGTGAAATCAGGAATTCTTAACCTTAATTTTTCCATCATTCCAAAATAATGATCCATTGCATTTTTAGATGTGAAAATTACTGCATCATGATTAAGTATAGAGATTCTTTGCTCTCTAAATTCTTGAGCCGATATTTCTTCAACATGCATAAAAGGTCTGTAATCAATCTTTAATTTATGTTTTAACTCAATAGCCGCATAGGGTGATTTCCCTTCAGGTTCTGGTTGTGAAATCAATATTGACTTTACCTTCTTCTTATTTTCTGCCATTCCTTTGCCTTTTTGTTAGTAAAATATTTCTTTCCCTAGTACTAGAAGAGGAAAAATTTCGAGCGTGCAAAGATATAAAAATATATAGAAATGAGAAAACCCAAATGACTTTGTTCCTATCTTCCAAAGCCAAAATAATTTTAACACCAACAAAATCATCACAATAACAGCAATAAGCACAAGTACAGAAGCTGTTATTTCAAAAGAAAAAAAGTAAAGAACAACTATAAATGGAAATAGGAAACATCCTAAAAATCTATCAAAAAGAAAGGAAAAAAACACGCCTAACCTTGCTACATCTTTTATCCTAAATATATTTCCTAAAAATAATATTACTCCCATTTTAATAAGGAAAAATGACACAACTGAAACCAATAACCCTAGCACTTCAAGAATAGAGATTTCAGGAATAAACTTTAAAATTACAGTAGAAAAGCTAATCACCATCAGTAGGAATGTAATAAAATTAACACGCTCAGTAAATGCATTTTCTTCCCTTAAATACTGATTTGCATAGCGTTGGGCAATTACTCCCATAAATAGTAATTTTGCATGTTTCCAATACACTCCCTTTAATAATGCAATTAAAAGTAGTGAAACTGTAAGCAAAACAAATATTATATCCTGATTAAAAAAAGGTTTCGTTAGTGCAATCATTCCTGTTATTATTCCGAATGCAAATATAAGTTTTCATATCTCATTTTTTAGCTATAAAATATATACTTTTGCCAAAAAATTAACAACAATTATGTCACAAGATTTATACCAAGCTCCTGATTACTTTCTAATGGATGAACTCCTTACGGAAGAACATAAATTAATTAGAGATGCTGCCAGAGAATGGGTGAAAAGAGAGGTTTCTCCAATAATTGAAGAGGCTTGCCAAAGCGCTACATTTCCAAAACAAATTGTAAAAGGATTAGGTGAAATTGGTGGTTTCGGACCATACATTCCTGTAGAATATGGTGGTGCTGGGCTTGACCAAATTTCTTACGGACTAATAATGCAAGAGCTAGAAAGAGGTGATAGTGGAATTCGTTCTACATCATCTGTTCAATCTTCACTTGTAATGTACCCTATTTGGAAATACGGAAGTGAAGAACAAAAAATGAAGTTTTTACCAAAATTAGCAACTGGAGAATTCATTGGTTGTTTCGGATTAACTGAACCAGATCATGGTTCGAATCCTGGTGGAATGGTAACCAACATAAAAGACATGGGCGACCATTATATTTTAAATGGTGCAAAAATGTGGATTTCAAATGCACCTTTTGCTGATGTTGCTGTAGTATGGGCAAAAAATGAAGAAGGAAGAATTAAAGGAGTGTTAGTAGAAAGAGGAATGGAAGGATTCACAACTCCTGAAACACACGGAAAATGGAGTTTGAGAGCATCAGCAACTGGAGAATTAGTTTTTGATAATGTAAAAATCCCTAAAGATAATATTTTACCAAATAAGGATGGATTAGGTGCTCCACTAGGTTGTTTGGATTCTGCAAGATACGGAATTGCTTGGGGAACTATTGGCACTGCAATGGACTGTTATGACACTGCTTTAAGATATGCGAAACAAAGAATTCAGTTTGGGAAACCAATTGCTGGATACCAATTGCAACAAAAGAAATTGGCTGAAATGATTACTGAAATCACAAAAGCACAATTACTAACTTGGCGTTTAGGTGTACTTAGAAATGAAGGAAGAGCAACTTCTGCACAGATTTCTATGTGTAAGCGTAATAATGTAGATATGGCTTTAAATATTGCTCGTGAAGCAAGACAAATTTTAGGAGCTATGGGAATTACTGGAGAATATTCTATTATGAGACATATGATGAATTTAGAATCAGTAATTACTTATGAAGGAACACATGATATTCACTTACTGATTACAGGAATGGATATTACAGGAGAAAACGCTTTTAAATAGGATGAAGAATATCTTTAGAATAATAGCACTTTTAGAAGGAGTTTCATACATCCTTTTAATGACAGTTGGCTTGTACTTCAAATACCAATTAGGCGATCCAACTTATGTGAAATTACTAGGAATGCCACACGGAATTTTATTTGTCACCTATATAATATTTGCATTTTTAATTAAAGAAAATGAGAACTGGGAAATTAAAGATTTAGGGATTGTATTACTCGCCTCTATCCTGCCCTTTGGAACCTTTTATATAGATAGGAAATATTTAAATAAATAGAAATTATTAAAACGGACTTTAGGGTCCGTTTTTTATTACTTCAATAATTTAGCAGCCTCTAATAATTCCTTATACCAAGCTTCTCCATATTTACGGATAAGTGGTTCTTTCAGAAAAGCATAAACAGGAACTTCTAATTCACTACCACATTTACAAGCTGGCTCGCAAATTTTAATTTCCTCATAATTTAAGGCATCAAAATCACGATATTCCTGTATGCGAATTGGAAATAAATGACAAGAAATTGGTTTCTTAAAATCTACTTTCCCATCATAATGCGCTTTTTCAATTGCACATTTTGAGATTCCATTCTCTTCAATTACAAAAGCACATTCTCTATTATTTACAAGTGGAGTGGTTACATCTCCCTCAATATCGAGTACAGCTACCCCTACTTCATCAACCACATCAATCCCCTTTTGCACCATATAAGGCTTTACCTGCTCATAAATATCTTCTAAAATAGTTACTTCATTTTCCAGTAGTGGCGCTCCCGCATCACCATCCACACAACAGGCACCTTTACACGCATTTAAATCGCACACAAAGTGCCTTTCAAAAACATCTAAAGAAATAATTTTATCGTCAACTTGAATCATGCTGCAAAACTACATAATAAAATAGGAGAATTACTATTTTTGCGTCATGGCAAATTATGAAGATATCTTTAAAAAAGTAGTGTCCCATGCAAAAGAGTATGGTTATGTTTTTCAATCCTCAGAGATTTATGATGGTTTAGCAGCTGCTTACGATTACGGACCTAATGGAGTAGAATTAAAGAACAACATTAAAAACTATTGGTGGAAGTCAATGGTGAATATGCACGAGAATATTGTAGGATTAGATTCCTCAATTTTTATGCACCCTACTACATGGAAAGCTTCAGGTCATATTGATGCCTTTAACGATCCTTTAGTGGACAATAAAGATTCGAAAAAAAGATACCGTGCTGATGTATTAATTGAAGATCATATTGCTAAGATTGAAGCTAAAATTGACAAAGATGTCGCAAAAGCTGCAAAGCGTTTTGGTGATGCTTTTAACAAAGAAGAATTCCTAGCTACCAATGGTAGAATTTTAGACCGACAAAAACAAATTGATGCCATAAACGAGAAAATGAACACTTCTCTTTCTTCAGGAGATTTGGCTGGAGTAAAAACATTGATTGAGGAATTAGATATAAAATGTCTAGTTTCAGGGACTAATAATTGGACGGATGTTCGTCAGTTCAACTTGATGTTTAAAACACAAATGGGAGCTACTGCTGATGGTGCTTCTGATTTATATTTACGACCAGAAACTGCCCAAGGTATTTTTGTAAACTTCCTAAATGTGCAGAAAACGGCTCGTATGAAAATCCCATTTGGGATTGCTCAGATTGGAAAAGCATTCCGTAATGAGATTGTAGCGCGCCAGTTTATTTTCAGAATGCGTGAGTTCGAACAAATGGAAATGCAATTTTTTGTTCGTCCAGGGGAAGAAATGAAATGGTACGAATACTGGAAAGAATTCCGCATGAAATGGCATAATTCACTAGGTATGGGAGAAGATAATTACCGTTTTCATGACCATGAAAATTTGGCACATTACGCCAATGCTGCTGCCGATATTGAGTTCAAGTTCCCATTCGGATTTAAAGAATTAGAAGGAATCCATTCTCGTACTGATTTTGACTTGAAAGCACATCAAGAACATTCTGGGAAGAAGTTACAATATTTTGACCCAGAAATTGGTGAAAGCTATGTGCCCTATGTAGTAGAAACTTCTATTGGTTTGGATAGAATGTTCCTTACCGTTTTGAGTCATGCTTTCCGTGAAGAAAAATTAGAAAATGGAGAAAGTAGAGTAGTCTTAAAAATTCCTGCAGTTTTAGCTCCTATAAAAGCAGCTATTCTTCCTCTAACTAAGAAAGATGGAATGCCCGAAAAAGCAAGAGAAATAATGAAATCGCTTCAATTGGATTTCAATTGCCAATATGAAGAAAAGGATTCTATCGGGAAAAGATACAGAAGACAAGATGCGATTGGAACTGCATTCTGTATTACAGTCGATCATCAAACTTTAGAAGACAATACGGTTACTATTAGAGATAGAGACACTATGGAGCAAGATAGAGTTTCAGTAGAAAAACTGCACTCTATAATTGCTGAAAAAGTAAATATCGCGAAATATTTAGTTTAGTTTGACCCTTCAGAAGTCACTGAAATTTTATCGAAAGCAGCATCAATAGGAGGTAATACCTTCTCCACCTCTACCGTTACTTTTTGTGCTTTATGTAAAGGTAAAATTGCGTCTACAATTCTCTTTGCAGGATGTTCTATCATGTTGGATCGGATTGCCATTTGCTCTTTTACAATTTCTATGATTTTCACATAGTCCACTGTATCGTTCAAATCATCTGTTTTCTCCACTTCAGCTGTATCAGCTTCCACCCAAACATTTACAATAAAGTGCCCACCTAAAACAGCTTCTTCTGGCAAGTGTCCGTGATGTGCAAAAACTCTAATCCCTTCTACTGTAATTAATCCCATTAGTTGATTTTTTCTAAAGCGGTTTCCATTCTTTTAATTGTTTCTTCTTTTCCTAAAAGGGAAGCAATATCAAAAAGAGAAGGTCCCATTCCAAGTCCTGTTAAACAAACTCTAAATGCAGGTAATAATTTCCCCATTCCTAGTTCGTTTTCTTCCAAGTATTTTTTGAATTCTACTTCAATATTTTCTGAAGAAAAATCAGCTAATTCTGCTAATCTACTTTTTAATTCCGATACATATTTTGGAGTGTCCTCTTTCCACTTTTTACGGATTGTTTTCTCGTCATAAGATGTAGGCGCCTGAAAATAATACCTTCCTTCCTCCCACATATCTTTTACAAAAGTGGCTCTTTCTTTTAGTTGCTCACAAACAGTTGCTACAAAATCATCTTCCGCCTCTACCCCATTTTCTTTCAGGATAAGTTGTAAATCTTGCGCCAACACTTCTCCTGATTTTGCTCTTAAATACTGCTGATTGAACCATCTTGTTTTATCAACATCAAACTTTGCTCCCGCCTTCCCTACTCTCTCTAAACTGAAAGCTTCTATCAATCCTTCCATTGAGAAAATCTCTTGTGTAGTTCCTGGGTTCCACCCTAAAAAGGAAAGCATATTTATAAATGCTTCTTTAATGTATCCACTTTCTCTATACCCTGAACTTACTTCCTTTGTTTCTGGGTTCATCCACTGTGTTGGGAATACTGGAAACCCTAATCTATCGCCATCTCTTTTACTCAATTTTCCGTTTCCATCTGGCTTTAGAATTAAAGGCAAGTGAGCAAATTCTGGCATTGCATCTTCCCAACCTAAATATTTGTATAATAGTACGTGTAAAGGTGCAGATGGCAACCACTCCTCCCCTCTTATCACATGAGAAATTTTCATCATATAATCATCTACCACATTGGCTAAATGATAAGTTGGCATTCCGTCAGATTTAAAGATAACCTTATCATCCATATGATTGGTATTTACAACTACCCAACCTCTAATAATATCGTACAATTTCACCTCTTCATTTCTAGGCATTTTTATTCTTACAACATAAGCTTCTCCAGCATCCATTCTTTTGATCACTTCATCTTCTGATAAAGCCAATGAATTTTGCATTGTAGTACGAGTAACCGCATTGTATTGTGGTGAGGGAACTCCTGCTGCCTTCATTCTCTCACGCATTGCAGTTAATTCTTCTGAAGTGTCAAACGCATAATAAGCAAAACCATCCTTTACCAACTGTTCAGCATATGGTAAATACATGGCTTTCCTTTCTGATTGCTTGTAAGGACCAAACTCTCCCCCAGCAACAACCGATTCATCAAACTCAATTCCACACCATTTTAATGATTCAATAATATATTTTTCTGCTCCAGGAACAAATCTTGCTTGATCCGTATCCTCAATACGCAAAATCATTTTTCCTCCTTTGTTTTTAGCAAAAAGGTAATTATAAAGGGCAGTTCTAACTCCTCCAATATGTAATGGCCCTGTAGGGCTAGGTGCAAATCGTACTCTTACTTCTGACATTGTATTTAATTTTTCGGCTGCAAAGATAAGATTTATCAAGTAATAGAGTTTTATGATAAGCCGTTAAAAATTGTACTTTTGCAACAATGAATACTCAGCCCAATACAGAACTGATTGATAAGCTCAATAATTTCGTAAAACGATTTTATACCAATCAACTAATTAAAGGGGGGATTTATCTTTTTGCTGTACTAAGTATTTTCTTTATTCTCTTTTCCACTGCCGAACATTTTACGCAATTTGGGGTGGGTATCCGTACTTTTTTATTCTGGACTTACCTTGGCATAAACAGTGTTATAGCTATAAAGTATATTTTAATTCCATTGCTTCATTTATTTAGTATTGGCAAAACACTCAGCCATAAACAAGCCGCAAAAATTATTGGAACTCATTTTAGTGAGGTAGGAGATAAACTACTAAATATCCTGGAATTACAGGATATGAGTAAGGCAGATAACGCATTGATAAACGCCAGTATTCATCAGAAAACAAAGCATTTAAAGCCTATTTCTTTTGGTGGAGCAATTAAGTATACTGACAATAGAAAGTATATAAAATTTGCCCTTATTCCGCTTGCCATAATTTTGCTTTTTATCATTTCCGGGAAACAATATATCCTTACAGAAAGCTCTGCTAGAATATTAAAACACAATTCCTTTTTTGAACCCAAAGCACCATTCGATTATATAGTATTAAACTCAGCTTTAGAGGTAATTCAATATGAAGATTATAAACTAAAAATAGAAGTAATTGGAAATGAAATTCCTAATGAAGTAAATATAAAAATAAATGGGAATTCTTTTCGACTAAAAAGCAATAGCAATACTACATTCGAATACTTGTTTAAAGGAGTAATTAAAGATATTTCTTTTCAGCTTTTAGCAGGAGGTTACAGTAGTAATCATTATACATTAAAAGCATTTCCACAACCCAAAGTTGTTGAACTTAATGCATTTTTGAACTATCCAAGTTATACCAAAATAAAAGATGAAAACATCAAAAATAATGGCGACTTAATTATTCCTGAAGGGACAATAGTTCGGTGGGATGCAAGCTTACAAAACACTAAAAATATATCCTTAATTTTTGCTGAAAGCCAACACACGCAAAGTACAGAGAATTCATTTACTTATAAAAAAGCTTTTTTTAAGAGTACTTCTTATCAGATAATCACCCAAAACGAACATCAACTAAGTGATACCTTATCCTACTATATAAAAATAATTCCTGATGCTTTTCCTACAATTAAAGTAACACAAAATTTTGACAGTACAAACGTTCAGTTTTTGTTTAGTGGAGAAATTGAAGATGACTATATGTTACAAAAATTGACTTTTAATTATCGAATTACAAGCAATGACACCAATCCATTAATCAGGAAGAAAGTTGCAATAAAGCAACTTTCAAAAGAGCTTTTTTTCTTCACCTTTAAAATTGAAGAACTGCAATTAAACACAGGAGAGGAGATAGAATATTATTTTCAAGTATGGGATAATGATGGAGTAAATGGATCAAAAAGCACAAAAAGTACTCGTTTTTCCTACAAAGAAGCAACAAAAGAGGAATTAACAGCAAAAAAAGATGCTGAAAATGAAAAAACAAAAAGTGGGTTAAATAAATCAATAGCACTTGCTAATGAGATAAAAAAGGACATTGACGAACTCAATAAATCCATCCTAGAAAAAAAGAAAATAACTTGGGAAGAAAAACAAAAAGCAAAAGAAATCCTAAAAAAGCAAAAGCAACTAGAGCAGCAAATAAAAGATACCCAACAAAAAAATAGCGAGAACCTCAAAAACAAAGAGAAATTAAATTCATCAATCCTAGAAAAACAAAAACAACTAGAGCAGTTAATGAATAAAGTGTTAGATGAGGAAACTAAAAAACTCTTGCAAGAAATGGAAGAGTTGATGGACAAGGCTGATAAGGAGAAATTAAAAGATTTACTAGATAAATTGAATGAGGAAAATACAGATTTAGAAAAAGAATTAGATAGAGAGTTAGAACTTTTTAAGCAATTAGAATTTGAACAAAAAGTAGAAGAAACACTTGAGAAAATAGAAGAATTAAAACAAGAACAAGAAGCCTTAAAACAAGAAACTGAAAAAGGGAAATCAGAAAAAGAAGAACTTGCAAAAAAACAAGAAGAACTAAGTAAAAAAATGGCCGACCTGAAAAAGGACCTTCAAGACCTCAGAAAGAAAAATATGGGTTTAGAGGATAAAAATAAAATGCCTAACACCAAAGCTAATGAGGAGGAGATAAAGCAAAAGATGCAAGAAAGTAAAGATGCTTTAGAGAGCGGAAAGAAAAAGAAAGCACAAAAAGCACAAAAAGAAGCCCTTGAAAAACTAGAACAGCTAGAACAGCAATTGCAAGGGATGAAGAAAAGCAGTGGAGAAGATAAACCAATAGAGGACATGGAAACGCTACGAAAAATCCTTGAGAACCTCATTACACTATCTTTTGACCAAGAATACCTAATGCAGCACGCCAATAAAACTCCTAGGAATAGTCCTGAATTTATTTCAATTGTTCGCCAGCAAAATAAACTAGCTGATGACAGCCAGATTATTGAAGATTCATTATACGCACTTAGCAAACGAGTGGTGCAAATACAAGCAACTATCAACAGGGAAATAGCTGCCATAAATAGTAATATGACTAAGGCAACAAAGGAATTGGAAGAACGACAAGTTGAAAAAGCTGCAGAGCGTCAGCAATTTGTAATGACTTCTACCAATAATTTAGCACTACTATTATCCGAAATTTTGGAGCAAATGCAAAAGCAACTTGATATGCCACCTTCAAAATGCAATAAACCCAAAAACTGTAATAAGCCAAATCCTAATTGCAAAAAGCCTTCAATGTCAGAATTAAAAAAGGCACAAAAGAAGCTTAATAAAAAAATGAAGAAAGGGAAAAATGGCAAAAAAGGGAAGGGGAAGAAAAAAGGAGAAAAGCAATCCAAGGAATTAATGCAATTAGCAAAACAACAGGAACAAATAAGGAAGCAATTGATGGAGCTAAGAGATGAACAAGGGAAAAATGGAGAGAAAGGAAAACTAGATAAAATACTAGAGGATATGGAGGAAAACGAAACCGACATTATCAATAATCGCATCACCCAAGAAACAATAGAACGGCAAGAGCAAATTCTGACCAGATTACTAGAAACAGAGCAAGCCGAGAGAGAGCAAGACCAAGATGATAAAAGAAAATCAACTGAATGGAATTTTACTCCAAATAATACTACCAAGCAATTCTTAGAATATCAAAAGAAAAAACAAGAACAAGAAGAGTTATTAAAAACTACACCAATTCAACTAACTCCTTATTATAAAAAGAAGGTAAACAGCTACTTCAATACTTTAATAAAAGACGAAAAATGATAGATTTTCAATATATAGAAACTCCAGAAATAAGCAATAATGAAGCTATTAGTTTGTGGCTAATTAATGTAGCAGAAAGAGAAGGGAAAGAAATAGGAGAGCTTGTATACGTACTCTGTAAAGACGATTATTTATTGGAGAAGAACATTCAATTCCTAAATCATAACACACTTACTGACGTAATTACATTTGACTATTGTGAGCAAGGGGTAGTAAATGGAGATATTCTCATCAGCACAGACAGGGTAGCAGAGAATGCTAAAGAATTTGATGTTAATTATTTAAGTGAATTGCGCAGGGTTATGGTCCATGGTTTACTACATTTGCTCGGCTATAAAGATAAAAGTGAAAATGACGCAAAAATTATGCGTGAAAAAGAGAATTTTTATTTAGATATTTTTACAAACAATTGATTATCAATAGACTAACATGATTCCCGTGAAACAATTATGAAATTAGAAGAAAAATATGATGTGATAGTAGTAGGAGGTGGGCATGCTGGCTGTGAGGCTGCACATTCAGCTGCTACACTAGGATCAAAAGTACTATTAGTTACGCAAAGTTTAGAAACGCTAGCACGAATGTCATGCAACCCAGCAATGGGTGGTGTAGCCAAAGGTCAAATTGTTAGAGAGATTGACGCTCTAGGCGGGATGTCGGGAATTATAACTGATGCCTCTTCTATACAGTTCAGAATGCTTAATAAAAGTAAAGGGCCTGCAATGTGGAGCCCTAGAGCACAATGCGACAGAAAAGTATTTGAAAAAGAATGGCGAAAAGCCTTAGAAGAAAATAAAAATATTGATTTCTGGCAGGATACAGTTGACAATATTACTACCGAAAAAGGATCTGTTACAGGAGTTATCACAAAGATGGGAGTGGAAATAAGTAGTAAAAGTGTTGTACTTTGTAATGGAACTTTCCTAAATGGATTAATTCATCTTGGGAAGAAGAATTTTAAGGGAGGTAGATCAGGAGAACCTTCAGCAGAAGGAATTACAAAACAACTCATTGAGCTTGGCTTTACTCACGGAAGAATGAAAACAGGAACACCGCCAAGATTAGACGGGAGAACAATAGATTATTCAGTAACGGAAGAACAGGCAGGAGACGAGAACACAGTAAGTTTCTCTTACATGACAAAAGAAAAAATAAAAGACCAATACTCTTGCTTTATCACCTATACCTCACCAGAAGTACATGCTATTTTAAAAGAAGGGTTTGAAGATTCACCAATGTTTTCAGGGAGGATAAAAGGATTAGGACCAAGGTATTGCCCGTCAATTGAAGATAAAATAGAACGATTTTCAACAAAAGATAGGCATCAGTTATTTATTGAGCCAGAAGGAAGAGATACAGTTGAAATCTATTTAAATGGTTTTTCAACCTCATTACCTGAAGATGTACAATTAAAAGCCTTAAGAAAAATAAAAGGATTAGAAAAAGTAAAAATGTTTAGAGCTGGATACGCAATTGAATATGATTACTTTCCGCCAACACAATTAAAGCACACCCTAGAAACAAAGCTTGTAAACAACTTATTCTTTTGCGGGCAAATAAATGGAACTACAGGATATGAAGAGGCTGCTGCACAAGGACTAATGGCAGGTATAAATGCACATCAGAATACACACGAAAAAGAAGAGTTCATATTGAGTAGGTCAGATGCTTATATAGGCGTATTAATAGATGATCTAATTACAAAGGGGACAGAAGAGCCTTACCGTATGTTTACCTCAAGAGCTGAATACCGATTACTACTAAGACAAGACAATGCGGATATTAGACTTACAAAAAGAGGGCACGAACTAGGACTTGCAAATCAAGAAAGATTCTCACAATTACAAGAAAAGGAAACACAAACAGCTACACTTATTAATTTTTTAGCAAAACAAAGCATTGACCCAAAGAACATAAATCCTGTTCTAGAAAAATTAGGCAGCTCAACTTTAAAACAAAAAGTAAAAGTAAAAGCAGTACTATCAAGGCCTCATGTAACTATGAATGATCTTTTAGTTTGTCCAGAATTAAATGATTTTTTGAAAAAAAATAAAACCATTCCAGAGGCAATTGAACAAGCGGAAATTGAAATAAAATACGGAGGGTATTTGAATAAAGAAAAAGAATCGGCAGCAAAACTAAAGAGATTAGAAAATATAAAAATAGCTTCAGATTTTGAGTTTGATAAATTGCATTCAATCTCTACAGAAGGAAGAGAGAAACTAAAAGCAATTCAACCCAAAACCATAGGTCAAGCATCACGAATTAGCGGTGTATCTCCCTCCGATATAAATGTACTTTTAATTTACTTAGGAAGATGATATTACTAGATAAGTGCCCTATTTGTAATGGACAGAAATTAGTTAAGAAAATTGACTGTATTGACTATTCAACATCCAAAGAAAAATTTACAATTGTTTCATGTGAAACATGTAATTTCACCTTCACCAATCCAAGACCAAAAGACGAATCTTTAGGAGAATACTACAAGTCCGATATGTATATTTCCCACACTAATAACACCAAAGGTTTATTCAACTGGATGTATCAAACAGTAAGGAATTACGCAATTGGAACTAAAGTCTCTCTACTTAAAATCGTAAAAGAAAAAGGGGTTCATTTAGACATAGGATGCGGAACTGGCGAATTTTTAAACGCTTGTGAAAATGAAGGGTTCAGCACAAAAGGAATAGAGCCATCAGCACTAGCAAGGCAACAGGCAATTGATAATTTTAAGTTATCAGTAAGTGAAAATACGGATTTAGAACAATTCCAAAATAACGAATTTGACTCCATTAGCATGTGGCATGTACTAGAACATATTCCTAATTTAAATGAAACTATCAAACAATTTGAAAGGATCCTTAATACAAAAGGAAAAATAATTATTGCTGTCCCAAATCATAAAAGCTGGGACGCCAACTACTACAAAGAATATTGGGCGGCCTGGGATGTGCCAATTCATTTATGGCATTTTTCCAAAGAAACAATTGAGAAATTATTCAATAAACACGGATTTATATTAATGAAAAAGAAACCAATGCTTTTTGATTCGTTTTATGTTTCACTACTAAGTGAAGAATTTAAAACTGGAAAGAAAAAATTCATTAGCGGATTTGCAATAGGTCTTATATCAAATATTATTGGTTTATTCACAAAGAGAGGATGCTCAAGTATAATTTATGTATTTGAAAGGGACAATCAATCGATTTAAGCCGATTTAAGGACAAAACTAATCCAAACGATATGTTGAGTAGAAAAATAAAAGTTATTCAAATCTATAAAAACATTCTATTTCATTGATAATCAAAGAAATAAGTATTATTTCTATAGTTTAAGATAAAATCAGTATCTTTGTGAAAACAAAAATTAGAGATGAGAAAAATTATTATAGTATTATTCTGTTCAGCAATAAGCAGCTTTACTAATGCACAGTGCAACGCGCCAACATCCTTATATAGTTCAAACATTAATTACTACAATGCTGATGCTAATTGGAGTCCTCAATTAAATATTCATTCATATAAGATTCGTTATAAGATTTTAGGAACAAGTATATGGTCTTACAAAAATAATATTGATTCTTTAGCGACTACCAAAAACCTTAACAATCTACAAGCACTTACCGATTACATATGGCAAATTCGCACATATTGTGATTCTACCGGAAGTAATTACTCTCAATGGTCTACTACCGACACATTTTATACAAACACTTTAAATTGCCCCACAACAACTGGACTTCATACCAATAACATTAACTATAATGAATCTAATGCTAACTGGAGCACTACAGCTGGTGTTGATAGATATAAAGTTCATTATAGGATCTTAGGAACTTCAGGCTGGTCAAACTTAGGATTTATTAATTCCCTAGATACAACTGTACTCATTCCCCTACTACAACAAGTTACAACTTATGAATGGCAAATAATGGCCTATTTCGATACTAGCTATACGTTAGCATCATTATGGTCTGCTTCTGACACATTTACAACCCCAGCCTTTGTAGCTGCACCTTTCAACCCTATTTTAACAAACACTATAGACAATAACCTCTGCAATACAGCTACAAACCTAACATTAAACGCAAGCCAAGCACAAAACGAACCCGATATTGGAACTTCTACCATCACTTCAGATGGAGGTTATTTCGACATACAATCATTATCAATGGGTGATTCAGTAGGATATGCAATAATGACAACAGCAAGCCAAACCATAGAAGGCACTTTAAAAGTGGGAATTATAGCTGGTCAGAATTATGCAATAATTAATACTTATGATAGCACAGGAAGTTTAATTGGATTTTTTGCAATAGAAAATGTGAATGGTGGAATAAAAGTGAGTTCTACATCACCTAATGATGGCAACAACTACACAAGTGGATTTACTAGTAAAATCCATTTCACCAATCTATTTATAAACCCAAATATTGATGGGCCTCTTCATTTTTATGCAGATATTCAATCTGAATTAAGTGATCAGTTTAATGATACAACATCAGTAATGATTTCTTGCACTAATTCAATTACAGACAACCAAAGTACAGATGTTTTAGATTTTGAAATATATGATTTACTAGGAAGAAAGAGTACCTGTAAAAAAAACACCATTCTTATTTACAAATATTCAAATGGCACAATCAAAAAAATGATTATCCAAAAATAATAGTGACCTAGGAGGGATTCGAACCCCCAACCGTCAGAGCCGAAATCTGATATTCTATCCAGTTGAACTACTAAGCCTATATTGCAAAAGTAATCTTTAATTCAAGGATTACAATTTTTTTTTTAATAAGAAGTTATATGATTGTATTATAGTATTATTGTTCCTGCATTATGAGAAAATTATTACTCCTTTTATTCCCTTTATTTATCCAAGCGCAAGATGTAGCTATTGGAAATTGGAAAGATTATCAATCCTACACTAGTGCAAGTTACATAGCAGAGGCTGGTAATAAGATTTATTGTGTTACTAATGGAGGGCTATTCTATTTGAACAAAAATGACAATACGCTTAACCGCATGTCAAAAGTAAATGGGCTATCAGATATTGGGATTAAACAAGTTGCTTATGATGCAGAATCAGAAATCACTATTATTACTTATGAAAATTGCAATATTGACCTTTTAAAAAATAATCGAATTGTTAATGTTTCTGATATCAAGAGAAAAGAAATTGTTGGAAATAAGTTAATAAATAACATTTTAATAAAGGAGGGTATTGCTTATCTTTCCTGCACCTTTGGACTATTACTTTTAGATTTAGAAAAAGAAGAAATAAAGGACACCTATAGAATAGGAGAGGGAGGTAATTTTGAAGGTATAAATAATTGTGCTTTTAATAGCTTCAATATTTTTATTGCTTCTGAGGGGGGCGTTTACTCAGCAGACAAAAATTCCACTAGTTTATTTGACTTTAATAGCTGGACACTAGACACAAATAGAACTGAAAATTATTGGAATATTTTTTCTATAGGGGACTCAATTTGGGTTGGAGACACCAACTCATTTTTTAACAATAGTTTACTTTTCATATCTAGTAACGACACCTTACTAATTTACACGGAACTTTTGTTAAACCCTGATACGATAATTAACAGTAAGCTAGAGGATGTTAATTATATTTACACTGATACTGAAAATAATTTATGGGTAGCAGACAGAAAGAATGGACTTTTACAGTTTGCTGATTTTAAATACCAAGAAAGCTTTATCCCTGAAGGACCAGCAAGAAATGATGTTTATAGTTTAGAATTCCAAGAAAACACCCTTTATATGTGCCATGGAGGGCATAAGAACTTTAGTTCAAGCGGACGAATATATGATGGGGCTTCAATAAAAAAGAATGATAACCAGTGGGTAAATTATAATTATGCTACTATTGGAATAGATGTATTGGAAGTTGCTGTTAGAAACGGAACTGAGTATTATGCATCATGGAGGGATGGGTTGTCAGAAATGAATAATGGAGAATTAGTAATTAAGTATAATTCTGAAAATACGAATGGAGAATTAGAATCGGCTACTAATAATAGAATAAAAATTTCTGACATAAAGTTTGATGATGAGGGAAATTTATGGGGCTTAAGCTCAGAGGTCAATCACCCATTATTTGTAAAAACAAAAAATGATGAATGGTTTTCATTCAGCATGAATCAAAATATAAGCTCTCTATTTTTTGATGATTTATTGATTGATCAATACAATCAGAAATGGGGGGTATTAGGTAGAGCGCAAGGTCTTTTTGTTTATAATGATAACAATACAATTTCTGATGCTAGTGATGACCAATACACAACATTAAAAAATGTAGTCGGAAAAGGAAACCTACCATCAATGGGAGTTTATTCAATTGCTGAAGATTTAGATGGGGAAATTTGGGTTGGTACAGATAAAGGAATTGGTATCTTCTACAACCCTTCAGCAGTTTTTTCTGGGAATAATTTTGATGCCCAACAGATATTAATCACAGAAGGGGATTATGGACAATATTTATTAAGTGAGGAAACAATAAAATGTATTACAATAGATGGAGCAAATAGAAAATGGATAGGAACAAAAGAATCTGGAGTTTTCTTAATTTCAGCAGATGGAATGGAAGAAATTCAACATTTCACCACCAACAACAGTCCCTTATTCTCAGATAACATTTATGATATTGCAATTAATCCTAAAAATGGGGAAGTATTTATTGGCACTGAAAAAGGACTTATCTCTTATCGTTCTGATGCAACTACAGGAGCAATAACACAGGCAGAAACCCAGGTATTCCCCAACCCAGTTAGAGAGTCATACAATGGGCCTATAGCAATAAAAGGACTAGTTACAGATGCAAATATTAAAATTACAGATATTGACGGAAATTTAGTTTTTGAAGATTTTGCAAAAGGTGGGCAAGCAATTTGGAATGGGAAAAATAAGAATGGCGAAAGAGCCTCTACAGGAGTCTATTTAGTCTTTAGCACTGATATTAATGGATTAGAGAAAATGGTCAGTAAGATTCTGTTTATTCACTAATGAAATATAAAAGTAGGGCAATAGCACTTAGCTATATAAAACAGGGTGAAAGCTCTATAATTTCCAAAATATTTACAGAAGAGAAGGGATTACAAACTTTTATCATAAAAGGAGTAAGGTCAAAAAAATCCAAAAAGAAATTAGGGCTTTTCCAAGCACTAGAACAATCAACAATAAATGCAACTTTTCAAGCAAAAAAGAGTTTGCAATATCTAACAGAAATTAGCTTATATAATTCCGAAAGAAGTAAAGGAATTAATATGACAAAAAACTTTATATCTTTATTTATTGCGGAAGTAATCTCTAAAGTATTGCATGAAAATGAAGCGGATAAGCCACTATTTTTATTTGTATGGCAATTAAAAATAAACTTAACTAATGCAGAAAAAATTGACACTAATTTTCCTTTAGTATTTTTATTAGCACTATCAAAACACATGGGGTTTTATCCTTTAACTGATGCAAAAGAAAGCAGTTACTTCAATCTTGAATTAGGGGAATTTACAACTAGTACACAATTCCTCAATCATTATACAAGTAAAGAAAATTCATATTATTTAAAAGCTTTGCTAAACGAACAAGAAATTAAGATTCCATACGCAAATAGAAATCAACTATTATTGGATTTAATTAAATATTACAAACTACAACATCATGAACTTAAAAATATGACATCACATTTAATTATTGAATCACTAAGATCATGAGATACTTAACATTATATTTTATCCTGATTAGCATTAGCATTAATGCCCAAAACAATATTGATTCAGATAGTATTACTCCAGAGAATCACTACTTAGAAAATGTAGAAATTATTGAATCAAAATCAGTAGATTTTAAAAATCAATTAACACACCTAAAACTATCAGAAGCAGAGATGCTAGCGGCTCAAAGTTCACAAACTAGTGATCTACTAGAAAAGACTATGGGGATAAGCGTGCAAAACAGTCAGAACGGTGGTGGAAGCCCAAACCTAAGAGGAATGGAGGCAAATCGCCTACTTATTGTTGTTGATGGCATACCTCTAAACAATACTATTTTTAGAGGAGGGCATTTACAAAGCACTGCTACAATCAACCCCATTTTTTTACAAGATGCTGAAGTATTATTTGGACCCGCATCAGTAGCGTATGGAAATGGCGCAATGGGAGGAGCAATTCTTTTCAATACTAAGCGACCAAATAATGAGAGTAGCACACAATTTATTCAACAATTTGAAAGCAGTTCAAATGCTGTTTTCACCTCAATCATCTCAAATTATAAACTGAAGAATAGTGCCAATATCAGTGGATTTTCAATTAAGCACTATGGTGATTTAAAAATGGGGGGGAAGAGAAATCACGGATTTAAAAATTGGGGAAACGAACCTATAATTACAGAAGGTAATATTCAAAAAGGAACGGCTTATCAGCAAGCTGATTTCTTTCATAAAACTTTATTTAAGCTAAATAACTCAAATTTTCTACTCTTCAATTCTCAATTTTCCACCTCATCAAATATTAACCGATTTGATAAATTGAATGACATAAAAGAAGAAGCTCAAAAATATAAATATTGGTATTATGGTCCCCAAAAAAGGTTTTTCCAAAGTGTTCGGTTAAAAAATTATTTCAACAATTTTGCATCTGATGAGGCGGTATTCACAGCAGCATATCAGGATATTGAAGAATCTCGACACAAGCAAAAAAATGGAGATGAATTACTAAACAACAGGACTGAATCATTACAAATTATTGATTTTAAAACTGACTTTTTAAAACAATTTAATCACTTTAAACTGAATTACGGTTTTGATTCTAGGTTTCAGAAATTAAACTCAACAGCAAACTTATCAAATAAAAATAAGCTTTTTTACAATACGAGTCGCTATCCTGATGGAGGAACTACTGTTTTAAATAATGCCCTTTATCTGCAAGCTAATATTGAGTTAAGCGAAAAACTATCACTATTAGCAGGAAGTAGATACAGCCTAAATTCTTTATCTGCCAAATTTATAGACACAACCACTATTCATTTGCCATTCAAAGAAATTCAAGTAGAAAATAAATCTTTATCCAACTCATTACAATTTGTTTATAATTTAAACCCTAATGTAGAATTGAATGCCGCAATTTCAAATGGCTTTAGAAATCCGAATACAGATGACATAGGAAAGGTGTTTTCAAAAAATGATATAGATGTTGTAATCCCTAATAATCAATTATCTCCCGAAAAATCAATAAATATTGAAACAGGGATTAGGTTAAAAATAAGAGATCTACTCAACTTACAAATACAAGTATTTCAAACACAAATCACAGATGCTATTGAAAGGAGAGGGGCTTCACTAAACGGAAGCGATTCAATTAACTATGATGGCGAAATGATGAAAGTAATGATGAATACAAATATTGGCAGTGCAAGTATCTCTGGAATAAATTTTGCCTATCAGCTAAAAATTAATGAGCATATTTCACACAATACTATTGTTAATTTCTTGAAAGGGGAAACAATAGAAGAAATTCCATTAGCACACATTCCCCCAACAAATATTATTAGCACCTTAAATTATGACTATCAGAATAATTATTTTTCGTTCAGTGCACATTATAATGCGCTAAAAAAAGCAAGTAATTATGATCTAGGCGGAGTAGATAACCTTGAAGAAGCTACTTCAATTGGAACTCCCTCATGGTACACACTTAATGTTAAATACCGTACTATTATCGATAATAACTTAACTTTAATTGTTGGCATCAACAATTTTCTTGACAGTCATTACAAAACTTTTGGGTCAGGAATAAGTGCTAGTGGTAGAAACTTCACGATCTCCTTAAGTACTAAATTTTAAAATAAAATAACTAACGAAAATTCTGAACACATAAGACTAATTTTATATTACCCACTACAAAGTAAAAGAAGAAAAACTAAGTGTATCTTTACACACTAATATTTTGACTATGAACAAACTCGCAACAATACTATTAAGCTCGATTTTAACCCTTTCATTAACGGCACAAATTTGGGAAGATAATTTGCTTAAAACAAATAGCAATCCTACTGCTTCAGAAAAATTTGAAACTTTTGAAAACTACCGAGCATCACACCCTTATAGCAAAGGAAATGGTTACAAGCCTTACGCTCGTGAAATGGATTTTATAACAGAAAGAACAACTGAAAACAGTACTTTTAATCCTAATGCTTTATACATTGAATGGAAAAAAGAAAAGGAAAAATATGCTCATTCCAAAATCAACTCTGCGGCTAATTGGATAGCAAAAGGACCAATCAATACGCCTATTATTTTATCCAATAATAAGAAAAGAGGAAATGGAAGAGTAAACTGTATCGCTTTTGACCCAATTGATGCTAATATTATATGGATTGGCTCTCCTGCAGGAGGACTTTGGAAATCTATTGATGGTGGAAGCAACTGGACTACAAATACTGATAACCTTCCTGTAATTGGAGTATCACACATTGCTGTTGACCCTAACAATAATCAGATAATGTATATTGTAACTGGTGATGCTGATGCTACCGACACCTACAGTATTGGTATCTTAAAATCCATTGATGGTGGAACTACTTGGAATACTACTGGACTTAGCTATACAGTGGACCAAGAAAAAACAGTTAACAAAGTAATCATCAACCCTAACTTTACAGATAGCCTATATGCTGTTACAAACTCAAACATATTAATCAGTACTGATGCTGGTGCAAACTGGGCAACAACTGGCTCACTTGGAAGGTGGCGTGATATTGAATTTAAACCCAATAATCCTAGTGTAGTTTATGCTGCTAAACAATCAAGTGGCGGATCAAATATTTACAGAACCACTGATGGTGGAGCAAACTGGAGTGTTATAAATAATGGTGTTGCAACTAGCGGAAAGTATCGTCCTCTAATAGCAGTAACCCCTAATAATCCTAATGTGATTTATGCTCTATATTCTGCATCAGACCATGGATTTCATGGTTTATATAAATCTTCTGATGCTGGAGACAACTGGGTATTACAATCTAATAGCCCAAACATATTAGGAAGAGAAACTGACGGAAGTGGAAGTGGAGGACAATCTTGGTATGACTTAAGTTTAGGCGTAGCTACAAATAATGAAAACTTAGTATATGTAGGGGGCATAAATATATGGAGATCAGATAATAGTGGTGTAATTTGGGATATAGATGCAAATAGTGGTAGCGGCTCTAATTACTCTTACATGCATGTTGATCA
>Ga0257120_1000553_pt1 | contig 27171 bp, 24 predicted proteins | sample SI106_10metaG_FD_190153 | JGI IMG/M metagenome (GOLD analysis project Ga0257120, IMG submission 190153) | Marine microbial communities from Saanich Inlet, British Columbia, Canada - SI106_10 | ecosystem: Environmental > Aquatic > Marine > Inlet | place: Canada: British Columbia | collected... | reverse complement strand
CGGCCAAGGCATAAAGCGTAACAGTGCCAGAAACTTCTGGAAAAACGCTGGTCGCGATTAATCCAAATGCTAATCCAGTGAGCGCACCGATCATCAAAGAGGGCGAAAAAACCCCGCCGCCCATACGACCTGCCATCGTGATTGCGACTGCAAAGATTTTCAACGCGGCGAATACGATAACCTCGTGCAGTCCCAGTTGCCCTGTGAGTGCCATTGACGTAGTTTCGTAACCAATGCCAATGATATGCGGAAAGAAAATTGCAATTGCGCCCAGCATGAGCCCAGCAAACGCAGGCCGCAGCCATCGCGGAAAACCAATCTGGTTTTGTACTTGTGTCCCCAAATCATCCGCCCAAAAAATTGAGCGCATTAAGATAACTGCGACCATGCCGCAAACCAAACCAAGCATCACAAAAGCAGGCAGCTCAACGTAAAACTGAAGGCCTTCGGGAGCGTTCAACGTGTATTCTGTCATTCCGCCAAATTCAGATCGGTTGATCACTGTGCCTGCAACCGCAGCAATAGCGATCGGTGCAAATGCATGCACCGCAAAATGACGTAAGACAACTTCCAGAGCGAATAAGGCCCCAGCTATCGGTGCGTTAAAGCTTGCGGATACCGCAGCAGCAACCGCACACCCCAACAGATCGCGCCCCGTAATACCATCCGCATGGATATAGCGACTAACCTTTGTAGAAATGACTGCAGCGAGGTGAACAACAGGCCCCTCACGACCGGTCGACCCACCGGAAGAAAGCGTAATGAATGAAGCAAAGGTCGAAGCTAGGCCAGCACGCGTCTCAACGCGCCCCTCACTCATTGCAGCCCCTTCAATTACATCCGCAACGCTGCGTGCCCGCGCATCAGGCGTGAACTTGTGAAGTATCAGACCGACTAAAAGGCCGCCAATTGCTGGGATTACAAGGATCCAATACCAAGGGAGGGATTGCGCAAAGCTGTGGAGGGTTTGCACATCATCTGTACCGTAAAGAAACGCCTGTAAGGCATCGATACCTTTGCGGAAAAACAACGCTGCGAAACCTGCTGCAATTCCGATTGCGAGCGCAATAAACCAAAACTGAATTTGCCCCGGTCCTTCGCGGCGCAACACTTTCCAGCCCTCTTGAAACGCTATTAGTGCGTTGGTCATCTGAGTGCTTAGGTAGGATTTCATAGATGGGATACAGTCTGATCTGGCTTTGTGTATATCCTGTCTAAGCGAAAGGAACGCATCGGGGAAGCCTAAGGCATCCCACGGATCAACTTTGGCTGCTTAAACAGCCTTCGAGATCAAAGCGCGGGCAGCATTGCGCGCTTCTTCGGTGATCGTGTCACCCGCAACCATCCGTGCAATTTCATCAACGCGATCGTCCGGTGACAGCGGAACAACTCGAGAGGTGGTAACCCCTTTGGAAACAGATTTTTCGACACGCCAGTGATGCGCTCCAAGGGCGGCAACCTGCGGAGAGTGCGTAACAACCAAAACCTGACCACCTTCAGCCAAAGCCGCCAAACGGCGACCAACGGCATCGGCAGTCGCACCGCCAACACCACGGTCGATTTCATCAAAAATCATAGTCAGCCCTGCCCGACCGTCAGTCAGGCACACTTTCAAAGCCAACAGGAAGCGACTTAACTCGCCCCCAGAAGCAATCTTGTTCAACTGACCCGATGGTGCGCCCGGATTAGTAGCAACGCAGAACGCAACAATATCACGCCCCTCCGGTCCAGCCGTTTCCGGTTCAATTACTGTCTCAAAGACTGCACGATCCATTTTCAACGGAGCTAATTCCGCCGTAACAGCCTTGTCCAGCTTGCTTGCGGACTTGCGGCGCGCATTGGTGAGCGCTGTCGCCGCATCGTCATAGCCAGCTTCGGCTGCTTTCAAAGCCGTGCGCAAATCAGCAAGATCAGCGTCGCCAGCATCCAAGGCTGCTAGTTTCGCACCAAGTGTCTTAGCCAAGTCCGCCAAATCATCCGGTGCAGCATCGTATTTACGTGCAATCGCGCGGATCGCAAATAAGCGTTCTTCAGTGTCTTCCAGATCGGAGGGATTAAACGATAGGGTATCGATACACGACACGATCCCATCCATTGCCTCATCCAACTCGACCATTGCACGGCCTAGTGAAGAAATAGGTGCCTCAAGATGACCTTCAGCTTTATCCGCGACACCGTCTAACCAACGCAGCGCGTTACCCATACGACTTTCGGCCCCGTCCTGACCAAGTGCTTCAAGCGCCTTGATTACATCGTCACGGATCTTTTCAGCACCTTGCATCATCCGGCGTCGGGTATCTAATTCTTCGTCTTCACCTGGTTGCGGTGACAGCTTGCCCAGCTCAGCAACCGCATGACGTAAAAACTCTTCTTCTGCGCGGATAGCTTCCATCGCTTCAGTCGCAGCTTTCAATGCTTTACGCGCGTTGCCCATAGCAGTCCAAGCTTTACGCGTCTTGGCCTTGGCACCCTCTAAGGATGCGAATTCGTCCAAAATCGCTCGATGCCCGCGTGGGTCAAGCAGACCGCGGTCATCATGCTGTCCATGTAATTCAAGCAGTGTCTCGGAAAGAGTTCGCAGCACTTCACCAGAACAGCGGCGATCATTGACCCATGCGGTTTTGCGGCCATCAGAGGTGTTGATGCGGCGTAAAATCAGTTCGTCACTTGCGGGCAAACCTGCCTGCTCAAGAACAGTATGTGCGGGATGCCCTATTGGCAAATCAAACCATGCTGTTACTTCACCTTGATCCGCACCTTGGCGAACAAGATCAGCCCGACCGCGCCAACCCAGAACAAACCCAAGTGAATCCAGTAAGATAGATTTACCCGCGCCTGTTTCGCCCGTCAGCACATTTAAGCCCGGTTGAAACGCAAGTTCCAACCGATCGATGATCAGCATGTTCGAAATATCAAGGCCGCGTAGCATCAGCTATGTTCCACAAGGTGCAGGCGCAGTGCACCCGTTGTTACAGCCACCGGCCTTTAATCATTTGACGATAGATCTGGCGCAGCCAACCATCGCCAGACGCTTTCAGCTCAAGCCCTCTGCCGGTAAGCAGTTTATAGCTATCCTCGTACCATTCCGTAGACTGAAAGTTGTGACCCAATATCGCACCAGCAGTTTGTGCCTCATTGACCAAGCCCAATGAAAGATAGGCTTCTACCAGGCGGTGCAATGCTTCTGGGGTATGTGATGTCGTCTGGAAATCCTCAACAACAACACGGAAACGATTGATGGATGACGCATAATTATCGCGACGCAAATAGTACCGACCAATTTCCATCTCTTTACTGGCCAAGTGATCAAAAGCGAGGTCAAATTTTAGGATCGCAGATTTCGCGTATTCACTGTTTGGATAGCGTTCAATCACTTCGCGCAGCGATTGCAACGCTTGGAAAGTTAAACCTTGGTCACGACCGACTTCGTCGATTTGGTCATAATAGCTCAGCGCTAACAGATATTGCGCATAAGCCGCATCATCATCGTCTGGATAGAAATCAATAAAACGCTGGGCCGCAGAGCGACTGTTTGGATAGTCCTCATCGCGGTGGAAGGCAAAAGCCTGCATGATTAAAGCGCGTTTAGCGAATTCAGAGTAAGGGTAAAGACGTTCGATTTCGCCGAAGTAAAACGCCGCGTCGTCGGCGCGGTTTTTCTCGAGCTCAAACTCGCCCCGTTCAAAAATCTGTGCTGGCGAGTAAACTTCTAAAGGCTCTGATTTTTGGCCCAGAAATCCACCTGCTCTGGGGCTATCAGAGCCACCACTACAAGCTGCAAGCGTTGCCACCATAACAAGTGCGACTGTTGTACGCTTCCGAGAGGTACCGTTCGCTATGTTTGCTTTCTTCACCGCGTTCACCCTGCTCGTTTTCGCTTTGTTAGATTGGTATTAGCACACTAATTTAACATGCAAAACCTTGCAAACACGCAATGTACTTTTACAGGTAATATTCTAAAGTTTTACGAATGACATTCGGGATCAAGCGACTTGGGGGACCTCGTCCCAAACAAGTCCGTAACCTGGCAAACGCTGTGTCATTTCAGCGTCGCATACGACCATTCGAATAGCACCTGGGGTTGCAAAGGCCTTACGTAACAATGTGTTAGTCAAAGAGTGACCTGCCCGCGTACCAGTATAGCGCCCCATGATCGGTGCCCCAGCCAAAGCAAGATCGCCCAACGCATCTAACATCTTGTGGCGCACAGGCTCATCAGAGTGGCGCAAGCCGCCTGGGCTCAAAACCTTGTCACCTTCAAACACAACTGCGTTTTCACCAGACGACCCACCCAAAGCAAGACCATTAGCCTGCATCGCCTCTACATCTGCTTGAAGGCAGAATGTACGACTATCACTCAACTCCCGTGCAAAACTGCCATTGTTCATACGCAACGATTTACGCTGACTGCCGATCGCCTTGTCGTCAAAATCGATTTGAAAGTCGATATACATCGTATCAGCAGGCTCAAGCGTCGCTGTCGCACCACCTTCTGTTACGGAAATTGTTTGCATCACTTCGAATGCACGTACTGGCGCGCCCAAAACTTGAAGACCAGCCTGCATAATACCACGCACAAAAGGCACCGCAGAGCCATCCACGATCGGGACCTCTGGGCCATCGATTTCAATCAGTGCGTTGTGAACACCGCAACCTGCAAGAGCTGCCATAACGTGCTCGACAGTGGAAACTTCTACACCAGCAGCATTTTGAATTTTTGTGCAAAGCGGGGAACGGTTGACCGCATCCCAGCGCGCAGGGATCAGATTATCGCCTTTTAGAACGTCTGTGCGTGCAAACCAAATCCCGTACTCTGCCGCTGCCGGAAGAATCGTTAACCGAACAGGTGCGCCTGAATGCAGGCCCTTTCCTGAGAAAGTAATCGAAGATTTAAGAGTTGTTTGCAAAATAAGCTCAATATGACGCACAAACTCGTGCTTGATACAGATTGAATAAGAACCCGCACTCACAATCACAACTCAATCATTGCAACATTCTGAAACATGGATGTGACACATCGGCAATATTGCGCCACGCGGCGCACAAACCCATGATTGAAAACGAAAAAAGCCCCCCAAAGGCGGCTTTATCGAAATCAATAAAGTAGCATTAGTTCGCTTGGCGACGCAAGAATGCTGGAATTTCGATCCGCTCTTGGTCTGGATCAACCGCCTCTGCTGGCTGAGGTGCAGCCGCAGCTTGTTGTTGAACCGGTGGCTGATGACGTACGGCCTGTGGCTCTGGTTGCTGCTGATCAGTGTGACCAGTCATACGATTGATCAAAGAATTTATGCCAAAACGCGGACGATCCGCCTCTGAATCTTGAAGTGGTGCAGGTGCTGCTGCAGGAGCAGCACGCTCAGCAGCAGCGCGCAAACGTGCCATCGCTTCAGGTGATGGCGTACCCGGTGCTGGAGCACGCGGTGCAACAAATGCGCTTTGCTCAACGTGTTGAATTTCTTCGCGCTGTGGCTCAAATTCTGCAACAGCAGGCTGGTAAGCTGGTGCTGGCACTTCATGTGCATCTGCCGCAACATCTTCGAAGATATCTTCAGCCATGTCAGCTGCAGCGGCTTCCTGCACATTCAAATCTTCAAAGAACGAAGGTTCCGCTACAACGGGCGCAGCAGCTGGTTCTTCTGCCGCAAAGCTCGCTGGAAGTGGTGCAGACATGCTGCGACGTGCCAAAGGCATCTCAGAATGAACATCTGTTGCATCAATACCCGTTGCAACAACGCTGACGCGCATCATGCCGCCAAGCTCTGTATCCAATGTTGAACCAACTATGATGTTGGCCTCTGGATCCACTTCTTCGCGAATGCGGTTCGCCGCTTCGTCAAGTTCAAACAATGTAAGATCGTGACCACCAGTGATGTTGATCAGAACACCCTTTGCGCCACGCAACGAAATCTCGTCTAGCAATGGATTAGCGATGGCTTTGTCAGCAGCTTGGATCGCGCGATCTTCACCTTCTGCCTCGCCAGTACCCATCATCGCTTTGCCCATCTCATCCATTACGGAACGCACATCTGCAAAGTCCAGATTGATCAAGCCAGGGCGAACCATCAAATCGGTAACGCCTTTGACACCTTGATACAAAACATCGTCCGCCATCGAGAAGGCTTCGGTGAATGTTGTTTTCTCATTGGCCAAACGGAACAAATTTTGGTTTGGAATGATGATCAGCGTATCGACAACTTTTTGCAAAGCCTCAACGCCATCTTCAGCCTGACGCATGCGCTTAGCACCTTCAAACTGGAATGGCTTTGTCACAACACCGACGGTCAGAACACCCAACTCACGCGCGGCTTGCGCGATGATTGGCGCAGCGCCGGTCCCAGTACCACCACCCATACCAGCGGTGATGAAGCACATGTGCGAACCAGCCAAATGATCGACGATCTGCTCAATGCTTTCTTCGGCAGCTGCAGCGCCAACGCTTGCACGCGCACCCGCACCTAGACCCTCAGTAACCTTAATACCGAGCTGGACGCGCGTTTCAGAAGCTGATTGCTGAAGAGCCTGAGCGTCTGTATTCGCCACGACGAAGTCGACGCCATCAAGCTGCTTTTCGATCATATTGTTGACCGCGTTACCGCCAGCGCCCCCGACACCAAACACGGTGATACGAGGTTTCAATTCGTCCTGTCCGGGCATCGAAAGATTGAGTGTCATTAGAGCGTCCGCCTGTTTTGTGACCCGCTTTGCAGGTGTTTTTATGCCTTATCCACAGGTATCTTACCGAAAACAAACGGCAACGTCATCCAAAAAACGCAATACTGACGCAAAATGTGGGCGGTTTTTTGCCATTTTCCACGTCATTTGGTTGGATCAGGCAAATATAGGGGTCACCAGTTATCGCGTAACCACTTCACAGCGCGTCGTAACGAACGGGCAGGATAGCGATCTGCAGGAATATCAAAGTCCCACCATTCGTCTTGCGGGTGGGCCGCAAGCAGAGAAAGTCCAACGGCTGAAGCAAAGCTTGGCCCTGTCGCAGCTTGTGGCAATCCATGTACACGCAATGGACGACCAAGGCGCACTTGATGCCCCAAAATTTTGCTTGCAAGACCATCAAGACCTGGGATTTGGCTGCCACCACCGGTTAAAACGATCTGCTGGCTCGGCAGATGATCGAAGCCGGCAGCGTCCAAACGGGCGCGGACTTCTTCCAGAATTTCCTCAACACGAGGGCGCATGATGCCAATCAATTCAGCGCGGCTTGCAGTGCGGCGATCATGTTCGTAATCACCGGTGTCACCACCGATTTCGATCATCTCACGATCATCCATACCAGTGGCATGAACACCGCCATAGAATGTTTTGATCCGCTCCGCGTTCGCGGTCGGCACTTGCAAGCCCAGTGAAATGTCAGACGTAACGTGATCCCCACCCATTCGAACGGAATCCGCAAAAATCATGTGTTTTTTGATAAAGATAGAGATGCTGGTCGCCCCGCCCCCCATATCAATGCAGGCCGAACCCAATTCTTGTTCGTCTTCCACCAAAGTGGACATACCGGAGACGTAAGCTGAGGATGCAATGCCCGCCAATTCAAGATCGCAACGTTTAATGCAATGAGCCACGTGGTGAACCGCAGCAGCGTCTACAGTCAGCATGTGCATATCAACTGACAATTCATTACCCAACTGCCCACGCGGGTCAGAAAGGCCTGAACGGTGATCAAGCGCAAAATTCACAGGCTGTGCATGCAAAACTTCACGACCGCCGCCATAGTCAGGCACATCGCATTGCGACATCACACGGGCGACATCATCTTCTGTAACAACTTGGCCATCCAATTGAATTTGAGCATCCAGACCGTAGCTACGCGGCTCTGCGCCTGCAAAACATGCAATCACATGATCAACACGGATGCCCGCCATTTTCTGCGCTGCTTGTAAAGCTGTGCGAATAGCACGTTCAGTTTCTTGCATCGCTGTAATTTCGCCGAAATGAACGCCGCGTGAACGTGTCGTTGCGGCACCGATAACCCGAAAGCCAGATTGACCCGCAAGTGCGCCAATGTCACCATCATCGCCAACTTTGGCTGAGCCATCAAAACGCAACACAAGTGCCGCAATCTTAGAACTGCCCACATCCAAAATAGCGACAACGCCACGTTGCATCGCGATTTTGCGCATGTTGCGCATGCTGCGCTGGCTGTCATAAAGGTCCATCATTACCCTACTGTCCACTTTCCGGAAGCTGCCTGATGCGCCACAATTCTTGTGTAGCGTCATTGTTCATTTTAACTGTTGGGCGCCCGTTCAGGCGCATGTCGATACGGGCTACATCACGGCTTAGAACATCCTGTGCACCCTCAAGGGCAATCACATGTTCTAACGCCGTCACAGCACCGGTTGTCGGAAGAAGAATACGTTGGTCACGATCAAGGACGATATCCCAACGACGCGCCCCCATTCGTACGACACCGCGCAAACGTTTGCCCAAAGGCTGCGCCGTCCGGATCAATTCCATTGCCTCATCTACATGCTCATTCGCCCCCTCGCCGGCAATCAACGGCAACTCCGCGCGATCACTGCGAAACGAAACGTGGGCAACATGTGCGCCGTTCGCATCAAGCAAAGACAAAGATGTATGGCTACGCCAAACGGCGACTGGCACACGTGGCACGACATCAACTTGCAGAACTCCACCGGGGCGAATGCGCAGCGATGCTTCAGCAACGGGTGATAACAACATGACCGCTTCACGCATCTGCTCTAAGTCCAAATCGAATGAGCTGACAGGGAAGTCGATAGGGAGGTTTCTACGAATATCTTCGGCCAAATCCGTGCCAGCGCCATCAATCGCCAAAAGGCTAACCATGAACTCTGGGCGTTCTTGGATGCTTGCACGCGTGTTGGCGATCGCATCAGAAATCGCATCTTGGCGCACGGGATTAGATAAATAGCTAAGGCCAATGCCAAAGGTCAGAACAAAAGGAAGCCCAACGCGCAAACCGAAACGGAAAACAGGTGTCAACATCAAGCGTTGCAAACGCCAAGACCAACGTGAAGGGGCCGGATCAAGGCGCGGTGCCTGAGGGGAATGGTTTAGCGGTTGCATGATGCGTCCTCTACCATCCAGCGGCACAACTGGCCGAAAGTAATACCAACGGCTTGCGCCTGTTCTGGCGTCAGCGAGGTTGGGGTCATGCCCGGTTGCGTGTTGGTTTCCAGCAGGATCAAACCATCAACGCCTTTGCTTTCGTCCCAACGAAAATCTGTGCGACTAATACCATTGCAGCCAAGTGCCGCATGGGCACGCAAAGCGTAGTCTTGGCACAGTTCAAAGATCTCAGATGGCACATCGGCAGGAACAACATGTGTCGAACCGCCCTCTTTGTATTTCGCGTCGTAGTCATACCAACCGGTCGTCAGGATGTCCGTCACGGTCAATGCGCGGCCATCCATCACGCTGGTTGTCAGTTCACGACCCGGTGCAAAGGCTTCAACCATCACTTCATCAGGCATGTCATTGTCCAACTGCGGTGGACCGTTGTTTTCTTCATCGACCAAATAGACCCCAACACTGGAGCCCTCATTGTTTGGCTTCACAACGTACGGTGGCTTCATCACGTGTGCCGCACGCACATCATCTGATTTGGCAATGATGCTTTTGACGATTGGTAAACCTGCAGCGGCAAAGACTTCCTTGCTACGCTGTTTGTCCATCGCAAGCGCGGACGCCAACACACCCGAGTGAGAGTAAGGAATACCAAGCCATTCAAGAATGCCCTGGACGCAACCATCCTCGCCCCAACGGCCATGCAGACAATTGAGAACGGCATCAGGTTTCATATCTGTTAAAACGGCAGAAAGATCGGGGCCTGCATCGACCTCGATCACTTCAAATCCTTCTTCCCGCAACGCGGCAGCACATGCTTGTCCACTGGACAGTGACACCTCGCGTTCTGCGGAGGGGCCACCCATTAATACTGCAACTATACGGGGCGTCCTGCTCGACTGCCCCACCAGAGTGCCTCTTTGTCCTGAACCAATTTTATGGTTCTTATTGTTTTTATTGCCGTTCTCGGCTTCATTCTATCGCGGGTATTTACCCAATTAGGTGGCCTATGGCTCACCTACCCGCATAATTTCCCATTCTAGCGTGATACCACTGGAATCGTAAACCTTTTTTCGCACTTCTTCGCCTAATCCTTCCAAATCAGCCGCTGTGGCCTCTCCGGTGTTGATCATGAAGTTCGAGTGCATTTCGCTCATTTGCGCCCCGCCACGCGTTGCACCGCGCATTCCTGCGTCGTCAATGACCCTCCACGCCTTCAGATCATGGACATCATCCGCCTGCCCTGTGCTGGAGAAACCAGCGGGATTGCGAAAGGTGCTGCCCGCACTGCGGTCCTTGGTTGGCTGGGAGGCATCACGCTTGGCCAATTGATCTTCCATGCGTGCGTGCAGTTCTGCGGGATCACCTAATGGCCCCTCCAACACGACGCTAACAAGCACCGCGCCTTCTGGTAAATTGGTTTGTCGGTACTGGAAGTTCAAATCGTCTGCGCTGAGCGTTACAATCTGACCACTCCGCAACACAGCTGTCGCTTCAACAAAGACATCCGATGTATAGCTGCCGTAACAGCCAGCGTTCATACGCACAGCACCACCGATGCTGCCCGGAATTGTCCGCAGGAACGTTAGGTCAACACTTGCATCAGCTGCTTTGCGTGCAACATGTGAATCAAGTGCCGCAACACCCACCGTGACACGGTCGCCACGAACTTCAATACCATTAAACCCACGACCCATGCGTACAACAACCGCCCGAATGCCACCGTCGCGCACGATCAAGTTACTCCCAACACCCATTGGAAAAACTGGGACGCTTTGATCAAGAGCCTTCAGAAACTGCGATAAATCCTCAACATCTGCGGGCTGAAACAAGCAATCGGCAGGACCACCAACACGCAACCACGTCAGGTCTGACAACATACGAGCAGGTGTAAGCCGGCCACGCACTGTGGGCAGATCAATCATGTTTCGCTCCTTGCATTGCGCGCACGAACAAACAGCAAGCCCAAGACAAAGGCTGTGATATGAAAAACAATGAACATACCCAACAAAAGCAACCCCGGTTGAGTGAATGCGACCTCCTCGAAAGCGCTTTTCAAAAGCAAAACCAACAGCGCCAAACAGGCTGATAACCATGCCCCAAACAATATCATCCGCATCTTAAATCCAAGCCAAAGGCTAATCATCGCAGAAGCGGCCAGCGGGGAGACAAAAATCAAAATGCTCATTCAACATCTCCTGTTACACGCGATTTGATCCAGCGGGATAGGTAGACGACAGGCCAACGCAGCACACTCATTGCAGCAATCAGAACCACAAGGCCAACCAAAGGTCCATTTTCCAATGTCACAAACCCAAGCAGCGGAATACCGATCCCAATCAAGATATAAGCGTTGCGCCAATGGTAATCTTTACTAGGTGTCATTGCCAAAACATTGGCAACCAGCGCCCAAACACAAGCTAGGACCAATGAAATACTCATTCAGAAAACTTCGGCGGTAGCTGCGGGCTTTGGCCGCGTATTTTTGCCCAAAGATATCGCAATGGATTGCGAAACATTGAAATGAACACAACAATTGCTGCAATTGCGATCCACGCGCTCACTTGAATGCCAATCAGCAGGATAAGAATGGGTGCCGCGATCAAAAGGATGACCGCGGGAACGTATTGGTAGCGCATAGGAAGCATCGCACAGGCAGCCGAGGCAAAAACCCAGATAATGCAGGCCCACAGCAATGTCATGACTGGATAGCCAGTTGCGCAGGCAATCCATTGGCCCAAGTGGAAATCGTACCCGCCCCCAGACAAACAACCATATCACCCGGTTTTGCGTGTTCGCGCACCAAACGAGCCAAATCGCCTTCATTTTCAACGGCCGAGGCTTGCCGGTGGCCGTGGCGAATAAGCCCAGCCACCAGATCATCACGTGACGCGCCCTCAATAGGTGCCTCACCCGCTGAAAAGATATCCGCGATGCCCACAACGTCTGCATCATTAAAGCAAGCACAGAATTCTTCGAAATGATGGGAAAGGCGCGTAAAGCGATGCGGCTGGTGAACCGCGATCACGCGACCTTCGCAAGATTGGCGTGCAGCTTTCAAAACAACAGCGATTTCGACAGGGTGGTGACCATAGTCGTCGATGATTGTAACGCCATCAACGACGCCCACTTTGGTAAAGCGGCGATTTACACCACCAAAATTCGCCAACGCATCACGAATTTCATCGCCGCTCATGCCCAAGTGGCGTGAAACAGCGACAGCAGACAATGCGTTCGAAACATTATGATCACCGGGCATTGGCAAGGTGCAACCTTCAATGACTGTTCCCTCACCTTGCAGCGCGATATCAAAATGCGCGATCCCACCTTTATAGGTTAGGTTTATCGCACGCACGTCTGCTTGCGCATTGAAACCATACGTCACAACACGTCGATCCGTAATCTTACCAACCAAAGCCTGCACCTCAGGATGGTCAGTGCAGCATACTGCCAAACCGTAAAACGGGATATTGGAAACGAAGTCCAAGAAACCTTGGCGCAAGGTATCAAAATCGCCCCAGTGCTCCATGTGTTCTGGATCAATATTGGTCACGATCGCAATTGTGGCTGGCAAGCGGTTAAAGGTTCCGTCGCTTTCGTCGGCCTCTACAACCATCCATTCGCCTAAACCAACTCGCGCATTAGAGCCGTAGGCGTGGATGATCCCACCGTTCACAACCGTGGGGTCGAATTTACCCGCAACCATCAACTCAGCCATCATTGTGGTCGTTGTTGTTTTGCCATGCGTTCCCGCGACTGCAATGTTTGATTTCAAACGCATCAGCTCAGCCAGCATTTCAGCGCGGCGCACAATCGGCAAACCACGTGCACGTGCTGCGTCTAACTCTAGGTTCCCCGGTTTAATCGCGGACGAGATCACAATTACGGCTGCATCATTGATGTTTTCAGCGCGTTGGCCTTCAAAAATCAAAGCCCCTTTTTCATGCAAGCGATCCGTGATCTTGGTCTTCTTCAGGTCCGAGCCTTGCACCACATAGCCGTGGTTAAGAAGGACTTCGGCAATGCCTGACATGCCGATGCCGCCGATACCTACAAAATGGATTGGTCCTACATCGCCGGGAAGTTTGGTGGCCGCGTTCATGCGCATGCTCCTTTATTTATTCGCTAAGGCTTCGACCATGTCGACCAGCGTTTGTGTTGCTTCGGGTTTACCTGCAGACAATGCAGCATTTGACATCTGTCCAGCCGCAGCAGGATCGCTGAGGATGGCAACGATTTGTTCGCTCAATGCGTCGATCGTCAGAGCACTTTCTGGAATCAAGACGGCAGCGCCGCCATCAACCAATCCGCGCGCGTTGGCTGTCTGGTGATCGCCTGTAGCTGCAGCGAAGGGCACCAAAATCGACGGCCGACCAATTACACTAATGTCCGCAACAGATGACGCGCCCGCACGGCTGATAACAAGTTGTGCTTCAGACATGCGCCGGGGCACATCCTGAAAAAATGAAGCGACTTCAGCATTCACACCTTCAGAGGCATAGTAGTCCCTAACGCGGTCTTCGTCTTCGCCGCGCGCTTGGTGACTCACACGCAAATTGCGTAAAATATCCATAGGGAGCTGTGCAATTGCAGGCGGGATGATGTCACTAAAAATCCGCGCACCCTGGCTCCCACCGATAACCAGAAGATCCATCGGATAATCTCCAGGCTGGATGTACCCTGCCCCCGCACGATCAAGAATGCTGCCCCTTACAGGATTCCCAACATGGACGCCTTCAATGCCCGCGGCCAAATCGGTCGGCCAAGTGCCGCAGGCAACTGCATCAACGCGCGGCGCAAAAAGCGTGTTCACACGTCCAAGGACACCGTTCTGTTCATGGATCATACGTGGCAAACGCAATAGGGTAGCAGCAGCCATCGCAGGAATAGTTGGATAACCGCCAAAGCCGATGACGACATCAGGCCGATCGCGCAACATTTTATAGGCCGCACCAATAACGCCGCCAGCAATACGAAACGGAACCAGCGCTTTGGCCAAAATGCCACCACGTGCAAAAGTCGCGCTGCTGATCTGTTCGATCTCAGTTGTATGAGGAAAGCCGCCAGTATAGCGCGCGCCGCGAGCATCCGTACTCAACTTTACACGCCACCCCTTCTTCAGCATTTCTTCGGCCAAAGCTTGAGCCGGGAACATATGCCCGCCCGTACCACCGGCCGCGATCAAAAGTAACGGAGACCTCATCTCATGCGCCCTCGGCCTAGAAGGTCACTAATTTCGCCCTGCGGCCGTGTGCGTGTGAAGGCCAATAACATGCCCAGTGCAATACCTGACGCAATCACAGAAGACCCACCATAACTTACAAACGGCAATGTCATGCCCTTAGCAGGAAGCAAACGCACAGCAACGCCCATATTGATCATCGCTTGAACACCAAACATGCAAGCAAGGCCTGTACCAGCAAGGCGAATGAACGGATCGCGTTCACGTACCAAGCGCAACAAGGAGCGTACGACAACGCCGCAATATAGCAAGATGATACATAAGACCAAAATCAGGCCATACTCTTCGGCAGCAACCGCAATAATGAAGTCGGTATGCGCGTCTGGAAGGGACCACTTGACCTGCCCTTCACCCACGCCAACTCCGAACAATCCACCTTCGCGAATGGCGTTTGTCGCGTACCCCATTTGCGTAGTTGGATCGATATCTGCTGTACTTAAGAAACCATCGATACGACGGGCAAAGTGTTCTGAGCTTGAGTATGCGATCACACCACCCATAACCACAAAAGCAGCCATTGCGACCAACAAGATCATTGGCGCGCCAGCTACAAAATACATAACGCCCCAACCGAATAGAACCAAACAAGCTTGACCAAAGTCAGGCTGCATCGCCAGCATCAACACAATCGCGATGCAAAGAGCAAAGGACCACGTACGACCAGGTGGGCCATTAAGCTCCTGATTGGCTGCCATCATCCAAGCAGCGGCAACCACAAAGCCAGGCTTTAAAAACTCAGAGGGCTGAAGAGATGCAAACCCCAAGCTGTACCAACGTACAGCACCTTTACCGAAGTCCGTTCCAAAAAACGGCAACATTGCCAACGCAATAAACGAACAAACAAATCCAAGAACGGCTAGACGACGCACCACCAAGGGTGTCATCATTGACATCAAGATCATAACGATCAACGCAACGCTGCCGAAGAAAGCTTGGCGCTGGACATAGTGGAATGAAGAAAATCCGTTTTTAGCAGCCAAAGGCGGCGAAGATGCCAGCCCCAACAATAAACCAACTGCGAACAGGATCAAAACACAAGACAAAGTCCATTTGTCAATCGTCCGCCACCATTTGGGAAGGATCGGTTCGCCACGTTGAACCGGTACTGCACCATAGACCATTTCTGTCATGGTAATCGCCTTTACACTGCCTCAAAACGTCCCTTTTCGGGATCTATGGCAACTATAGCGTGGTTTTTCTCTGCGGGCTAGTGTGTTTTCATCCAATCACACAGTCACGCTTGACGGTGTGGGCTCAGTCAGGCAATGGCTGAGATATGCAATTTGATACACTTATAATTGGCGCTGGTGCCGCTGGAATGATGTGCGCTGCAAATGCTGGCGGCAAGGTCGTGATTGTGGACCACGCCAAAGCGCCGGGTGAGAAAATACGTATCTCTGGGGGTGGGCGCTGCAACTTTACTAACATGCATTGCGCCCCACATGCGTTCTTATCCCAAAATCCACATTTCGCTAAATCTGCATTGGCCCGTTATACCCAGTGGGATTTTGTCGAACTGGTGGATCAGCACGGGATAAAATGGCACGAAAAAACGCTGGGACAACTTTTTTGCGATGTGTCTGCGAAAGAGATTGTGGCCATGTTGCGCACACTTATGCAGAATGCAGGTGTCGAATTGCACCTACAAACATCTGTTGAAAACCTGACCAAAACTGAAAGTGGATATTCCGCCGCTTTGACTGGCCCAAATGGCTCAAAATCGATCACGGCCAAAAATCTTGTCGTCGCAACTGGTGGCAAATCTATTCCAAAGATGGGCGCGACAGGATTCGCCTATGACATCGCTCGCCAGTTTGATCTAAGCCTCACTGAAACACGCCCCGCACTGGTTCCGTTCACATTCCCCGAAGACCGCTTTACACCACTCGCCGGCGTTGCGACACCTGCCCGCGTGTCCGCAAACGGCACAAGCTTTGACGAAGCGCTGCTCTTCACCCACCGCGGTCTTTCTGGTCCCGTCGTTTTACAAGCTTCAAGTTATTGGGCTGAAGGCCAAGACATCTCAGTCAACATTGATCCTTATAATACGTTGATGGATGCACTGCGTGAGAAACGACAAGAACAAGGGCGCAAGAACCTCACAACAGAATTAGCAAAGCTATTGCCCACCCGCCTTGTCGATCACCTTGCAACGCAGATGGATCTCACTGGCAACCTTGCCGATCAATCAGATAAGCGCTTGGGCGAAATCATCGACGAATTGCAAAATTGGAAGATGGCACCTTCGGGTACCGAAGGTTACCGCACAGCCGAAGTAACGTTGGGCGGTGTAGACACAGACGAACTGTCATCAAAAACGATGGCGGCAAAGTCCCTGCCTTCTCTATATTTCATAGGAGAGGCGGTCGACGTCACTGGATGGCTGGGCGGCTACAATTTCCAATGGGCATGGTCATCAGGCATAGCAGCAGCCCGCGCGATTGCCGCAGATTAAGACGCGTCTAAGCGTTTTTCGACCTCAGCTATAAAATCATCGCCACGGCGTTCAAAGCTGTCGTACTGGTCAAAACTGGCCGTTGCTGGTGCCAAAAGAACCACTTCGCCATCTTGTGCATCTGCCATCGCCGCGGCGACTGCCTCAGCCATTGTTGTGCACACCTGCGATTCAGCGGTCAGCTGCATTGCAAACTGCGCCGCTTCGCGCCCAATAACATATGCTTTGACAACGTCTGAAGAGGCAGCATTAAGTTCTTCAACACCACCCTCTTTTTGCAAACCGCCACAGATCCAGCGAATGCGCTTGAAAGCGTGTAACGCTTTTGCGGCACTATCAACGTTAGTTGCTTTGCTATCGTTCACATAACGAACACCGCCAACATCTGCGATTGTCTGACTACGGTGCGGCAAGCCACCAAAGGAATGGAATGCGGCCTCAATAACTTTAGGTGCGATCCCAAGAGAACGACACGCAGCATAAGCAGCGCAGGCATTTTGGTGATTATGCTCGCCCGGCAATCCAGCAACGCTTCGCAAATCAATCGATCCGGCCTGACGGCCCTTACGGTACTCGCTAAGGAATCCCTTACGTGCAAACACTTGCCAACCGGGGCCTGTTAGCTTTTCCTCAACTGACACGCGGATCACACGGTCATCCGCAGCGCCTTCGCTCAACTGACCAGCAAGGAACATGCCTTCAGATTCATCTACACCAATGACAGCGCGGTCAGGACCACCTTCTGCAAACAACCGGCGTTTGGCGGCGAAATAGCCCCCCATGCCAGCATGGCGATCAAGATGGTCAGGACTGAGATTAGTAAAGACTGCAACATCAGGAGTTAAGCTTCGGGCAAGATCAGTTTGATAGCTCGAGAGCTCCAACACCACAACTTCGCCGTCGATTGCAGGATCAATGTCCAAGACACCGCGACCAATATTACCGGCAAGCTGTGCAGGACGATTGGCATGACTCAGGATGTGGTGGATCAAAGCGGATGTCGTGGACTTGCCGTTTGAACCGGTCACCGCGATCACGCGCGGCATGTTCTCAAAGTTGTTCCATTCTGGTGTCGCAAAAGATTGGAAAAACAACCCAATGTCGTTATCAACAGGTACGCCCACTTTGAGGGCCGCAGCCACAACTGGATTTGGCGTAGGGTACAAATGTGGAATACCGGGGCTAACGATAAGGCGCGCAACATCCTCGAAACTGCCCGCCTTTTTCAGATCAACGCATTCAAATCCCTCGTCTAGCGCAACTTCACGAGCTGCATCATTGTCATCCCAGCAGATTGCTGTTGCCCCACCCTCGCGCAAAGCTCTCGCAGCAGACAGGCCGGAGCGACCCAAGCCAAGAACAGCTACTTTTTTACCCGTAAGACCTTGGACTGGTATCATGATTTACCCGAATGGCGGCGAAACCCCCAAACCCCTAAATTTAAGTTAAGCAGAAAGGCGAAACGCTTATCTGACTTTGAGTGTTGCCAACCCAATCAGTGCCAAGATCAACGATACGATCCAAAACCGGATTACGATCTGCGGCTCTGACCAGCCCTTTTTCTCATAGTGATGATGAATCGGGGCCATTAAGAAAACGCGTTTCCCGGTCTTCTTGAAGTACAAAACCTGAATGATCACGCTCATAGCCTCAACAACGAACAAGCCTCCCACGATGCCCAAAACCAATTCGTGTTTTGTTGCGATTGCAATGGCACCAAGCGCGCCACCTAGCGCAAGAGATCCAGTATCGCCCATAAACACCGCTGCGGGTGGGGCATTGTACCAAAGGAAACCTAGGCCACCGCCAAACACGCCAGCTGCGAAAATCAAAATTTCGCCCGTGCCGGGTACATAATGCACATCCAAATAGTCGGTGAAATCAACACGGCCAACCGCATATGCAATGACGCCAAGCGTTCCTGCAGCAATCATAACTGGCATGATGGCCAAACCGTCCAAGCCATCGGTCAAGTTAACCGCGTTTGCCGCACCCACGATAACAATCATCGCAAACGGTATGTATAAAAAACCAAGATTGATCAGGACGTCTTTGAAAACAGGTACCGCAAGTTGGTATTGAAGCTGCTCAGGATGCGCTAACGTTGCGAGATAAGACGCGATACCCGCTATCACAAAGCCAAGTAAAAGGCGAACTTTACTCGAAACACCGGTAGTCGTTTGTTTTGAAACCTTCGCATAGTCATCCGCAAACCCAATGGCCGCGAATGACATCGTCACGAACATGATGATCCAAATAAATGGATTATCTAACCGCGCCCAAAGCAAGGTTGAAGTCAACAATGCTCCGACAATCAACAAGCCACCCATGGTCGGTGTGCCCGCTTTGGCAAAATGTCCCTCAGGGCCATCTTCACGGATGGGCTGGCCTTTACCTTGGCGCTTGCGCAATACATTGATCAAAGGGCGTCCGAAAATGAAACCAAAGAAAAGCGCTGTCAAAAAGGCACAACCAGCACGCACTGTGATGTAGCGAAATAGGTTAAATGCCTCGTAATCAGACAACCAATAGAGCATACAGCTCTCCTTCAATCATTATCTTGTGTTAAATCGTTGGTTCAATCGAATGGCCCATTTTGCGGATCGCGTCAACGACAAGGGCCAATTTCATCGACAATGATCCTTTAGCTAACACAACATCACCCGCGTCCAGATCGCGCCGGATGCCCTGAACCATCTCTGCGCTGGTTTCGGTCCAACGCCCTTTTTGCGCCTCCGGCAATGCATCAAACATTGCTTTCATCAGCGGGCCTACACAATGAACCACGTCTAATGCGCGTGTTGAGCTTAGCTCTGCCATATCAGCATGCAAAGCGACGGCTTGTGGCCCTAGCTCTTTCATGTCGCCCAAATATGCAATGCGCCGCCCCTTTGCGAAATCGCCTTTAACATCCTCGACATTTGCAACTGCCAGAACCTCTAACGACGCAGCCATCGATGTCGGATTTGCGTTATAACTGTCATCTATCAATTCAATTGTTAAGTGGTTTTCCACAGGATCAAGTACAATGACTTCACGTGCACCGCGCCCCTCAAAGGGGGACCAGCGGCCCAATGATCCAGCGGCAAGCGCAAGATCAGCACCCAGTGCTTCGCACGCGGCCAATGCACCCAAACCATTCATCGCAAAATGGCGACCAGCAGTGGCAATCTTGAACAGCAATGGCTGCTCATGCGCCTCTGCTTGGACAATCGTGGTATCCCCAATAATCTTAACGTCCTTCAGAACATAATCGAATCCGTGTTCACCAAACCCTACATCGCGGCGTTTCATATCATGCGCCTTTGCCTGCAAAATTGCAGCCGTCTCAATGTCATTGTTCATGACAGAGGTACCACCGTATTCGAGCCCTTCCATGACAGACGCCTTTTCAACTGCGATGCCTTCAACGTTTTCAAATGCTTCAAGGTGGGCTGCAGCGACGGTCGTGATTAAAGTCACATGCGGGCGCGCCATTTTGGACAAGGGCGCGATTTCGCCTGGGTGGTTCATACCAATTTCGATAACACCGTATTGCGTATCGGCCGGCATGCGCGCCAGCGTAAGGGGCACACCCCAATGGTTATTGTAGCTCGCAACAGATGCGTGGGTTTTGCCTTGATCCCCCAGCATCGCACGAAGCATTTCCTTGGTTGATGTTTTCCCAACGCTGCCTGTTACAGCGACAATACGCGCATTAGTGCGGTCACGTGCCGCGCGGCCCATCGCCTCAAGGCCGTCCAGAACATCCTCAACAATGATCAGCGGTGCGCTCTCATCCATCCCATCTGGGATGCGCGAAACTAAGGCTGCGCTTGCACCATTTTCCAACGCTTGCGCCACAAATTCATGGCCATCGCGTGCGGCACTTAGTGCAACAAACAAGTCACCCTTTTGAATGGTGCGTGTGTCAATCGAAACGCCATTTGCAACCCATGCGGTTGTGATTTTACCACCAGTTGCTTCAGCTGCCTCTTCCGAGGTCCATAGATTGCTCATGCCAATCGTCCTTCCAGTGCTGCAACGGCCATACTAGCCTGCTCCACATCATCAAATGGCAGAACGTCATCTCCGACGGTTTGCCCTGTTTCGTGCCCTTTCCCCGCAATAAGCAAAGCATCCCCTGCCCCCAATGCGTCAACGGCCCGCAAGATTGCCTCAGCACGATCACCAACTTCGGTTGCGTGCTCACAACCCGCCATGACAGCCGCGCGAATAATTGCAGGGTCTTCTGAGCGTGGATTGTCATCTGTAACAAAAACCACGTCAGCATTTTCAAACGCAGCTTTACCCATCAACGGGCGTTTGCCCGTATCACGGTCACCACCAGCACCAACAATCACAATCAATCGGCCCATCACATGCGGGCGCATCGCTTTCAACGCAGTCTCAACAGCATCAGGCGTATGGGCGTAATCAACAAATACAGCGGCACCATTGTCACGGGCCACAGCCAATTCCATGCGGCCACGAACGGTAGTCAGGTGTGCAAGTGTGTCAAAGACATGTGCAGGTTCTTCACCACTGGCTATCACCATACCTGCGGCCAACATCACGTTGTCTGCCTGGAAGCCGCCAATAAGGTTCAAACGCGTCTGATATGTTTTACCTTCAAATTCGAAACGTAAGTCTTGGCCCGTTGCGTCAAAACGCTGTGCACTCAGACGTAAGTTGGCATCAGCGCCATGTCCGACAGTCATCACAGATTGGCCACGTGATGCAGCCAAAGCAACCACATCGGCACCACGTGCGTCATCGATATTTACGACGGCCCAACCATCAGGGGCCAAAACCTCGGTAAACAATCTGGCTTTCGCATCAAAATACGCATCGAATGTTTCGTGATAGTCTAAGTGGTCTTGAGTGAAGTTCGTAAAGCCCGCAGTTTTAAGCACCACACCATCAAGGCGGCATTGATCCAACCCGTGGCTCGAAGCCTCCATCGCGGCGTGGGTGATGCCATTGGCCTCGGCCTCAGCCAAGGTTCGGTGAAGTGTGATAGGTTCAGGAGTGGTATGCGCCAAAGGTGCAGTCCAAGCTCCCTCAACCCCAGTAGTGCCCAAGTTGACCGCAGCCAATTCTAGTTCGGCCCAAATTTGGCGCACGAATGTACTGACCGAAGTTTTGCCATTCGTTCCGGTTACCGCCGTCATCACCCGTGGCTGCGCGCCAAACCACAAAGCTGCTGTGCGGCTCAAGGCTTCGCGCGGCTTGTCGCTGATTACGACCGCAGCGCCAAACTCACTAATTTCCTCAGAGGCAAGTGCTGCGCCCTCTGCATCTGTTAGGATAGCAACCGCCCCAAGTTCTAAGGCTGTTTTAACGAAGCTAGCACCGTGAACCTTAACACCTGGCATCGCTGCGAAAAGGAAACCTTTGCGAACTTCACGGCTATCCACGGCAATGCCGCTCAATTCAGGATTCGCGCCGTTTGCGGCCATAAGACCAAGTGCGCTGAGCGATTTAACCATGTGCGTTGCCTTTGTGGCTTAGTTGCTGCTGGTTAGCGTTATATCAGCCAAAGTTTGAGGTTCAACGGTTGGTCGCATTCCAAGCAAAGGTGCGATGCGGCGGATCATTTCTGCCGCAACAGGAACAGCCGTCCAACCCGCGGTACGGCGAGGTTTATCACCAGACGTTTCAACTGGTTCGTCCAAAGTTACGATCAAAACATATTTTGGATCGTGCGCTGGAAACATGCTGGCAAAGGTCGCGATAACCTTATCCTCATAATAACCACCTGTGGGCTTTGGTTTGTCAGCAGTCCCTGTCTTGCCACCAACGGCATATCCCTCAACTTCACCAAAGCTTGCAGTACCTTGACTGACAACCTTACGCAGCATGCCACGGGCAGCGCGTGCAGCCTCTTCGCTAATGATACGTGGACCCATTGGGACGCTTGTTTTTTTCAACAACGTAGGTGTGACGGCACGACCACCATTGGCTATCGCAGAATATGCCGCTGCCAAGTGCATCGGTGAGGATGAAAGACCGTGACCATAGGAAATGGTAACACTGCTCAAATCAGTCCAACGTTTGGGCAACAACGGACGCCCACCTGCCGCTTCTACAATCTCAAACGGTGTAGGTTCAAAGAAGCCCATTGCATCAAGAAATGATTTTTGGCGCTTAGATCCAATTTCCAAAGCCATTCGTCCTGTGCCACGGTTGGATGATTGAACAATGATGTCTGAAACACTTAATTTACCGTAGTTCTTGTTGCGGAATTCACCGATATTGAAACCACCGACACGCATCGGACCTTTGGTGTCGATGATGGTCGATGGGTTCACAAGACCCAGATCAACAGCTTGCGCCGCAGTAAAAATCTTAAACACAGAACCCAACTCATACACACCCTGAACGGAGCGGTTGAACAGAGGGCTGTCAGATTGATCACCCGTAGTTGCTGGACGAGGACGATCATTGGGATCAAAATCAGGCAGTGAAACAACCGAAATAACTTCGCCCGTATGCACGTCCATCAGAACTGATGTTGCGCCTTTTGCATTCATCAACTTCATGCCACCGTACAAGATACGCTCGGATGCAGCCTGAACTGTCAAATCGATAGACAGCTCTAGTGGGGTTGCCCCGTTTGCAGGGTCACGAAGATAGTCATCGAAATACTTTTCAACGCCTGCAACGCCAATAACCTCGGCTGCGGCAACGCCCTCTTTACCAAAGGATGCACCACCCATGATGTGCGCCGCCAACGAACCGTTAGGATAGAGACGCATCTCGCGTGGGGCAAACAAAAGACCCGGATCACCGATATCGTGCACAGCTTGCATTTGCTCAGGGCTGATTTTCTTTCGAATCCACAAGAACTTACGTTCACCAGTGAAATCTTGGATTAGACGTGAGTGATCAAGGTCAGGGAAGATCTTAACCAAACCATCCGCAGCACCCTGCGGGTCAATCATGTGAAGCGGTTGGGCATATAGCGCGTGCGTATCAAAGTTGGTCGCAAGCAAATTTCCATTACGGTCGACAATGTCAGCGCGTGCAGCACTGATCGTTGAACCATACGCCGCCGAGCGCGGCTCGACTGGATCAGATGTTGCAAGGCCACCCATACGCGCGCCAACAACGGCAAATGCACAGAAGAAGAACAGCCCCAAAACCAGCAAACGCCCCTCAGCACGGGCGCGTGACATTGCTTGCATATCTTCGTGACGCAGACGTTTGTTCTCTCGCTCAATCGCATCAGGATTTTCGCCCTTTTGGCGAGCGTCTAAAATGCGTGCCAACGGGCGTAGCGGAATACGGATCATGGCTGATCACCCGTGTGTGAAACATCAACAGGGTTTAGGATCGGCAACAATGGATCTGATGGATATGCAATCTGGTCAATGTTACCAAACTGTTCCGGTGCCATCGGCAACAAGCCAAGGCGGTCGAAGTTAAATTCGGCAAGGTCTAAAAGACGTGATGGACGGTTCAAGTATGCCCATTCGGCCCGCAAAACACCTAGTCGTGCGTGTGCCAGCTGGATTTCACCGCGTGCGCTGTCTGCATCATTCAACGCTTTGCGCGTTTCATAATTCTCCTGGTAGCTCCAAAATGCCAGCGCAATCACTGCCATGACTGTTAGAATGTACAAAACCGTACGCATTCAAACTCACCCTTACTTATGCTTTCCAGTCGTCGGCATCCCGATCGACTTAGCATCCACCTCACCTGCTGGCGCGTCTGTGCGCACCGCAACCCTTAGTTTCGCAGAGCGCGAACGCGGATTGTCTTGTAATTCTTGTTCATCTGGACCGATGGCCTTGCGTGACCGAACGGTAAATTGGGCAGGCACAACATTCAGTTCTGGCGCATAGCGATTTGCATTGCCTCCCGCGCCAGATCTAGCTGTCAGGAACCGCTTAACCATGCGATCTTCCACGGAATGGAACGTTACCACAGCCAATTGACCACCTGGTTTTAAGGCACGTTCCGCCGCCATCAAGCCGCGGAAAAGTTCGCCATACTCATCGTTGACTGCGATCCGGATCGCTTGAAAACTACGCGTTGCCGGATGCGATTGACCAGGCTTAGAGCGCGGCAAACAACCTTCAATAATTCCAGCGAGACGAAGTGTCGTCGTGATTGGCTCCATCTCACGTTCCCGCAAAATCGCAGTCGCGATGCGACGGCTGGCGCGTTCTTCACCGTAGTGGAAGAGGATGTTCGCAAGCATCCCTTCCTCGGCGGTGTTCACGATATCAGCGGCTGAAGGGCCATCTTGTGACATGCGCATGTCCAACGGTCCGTCGCGCATAAATGAAAATCCACGTTCAGCCAAATCAAGCTGCATAGAGCTAACGCCGAGGTCAAGAACGACACCGTCCAAGTCCTGCGCATATTCATCCATGCGTGAAAAAACGCCCTGTTGCAGGGTAATGCGATCGCCGTAATCCCCAACCCACGGATCCGCCAATTCAAACGCTAAGGGATCGCGATCAACGCCCATGACGTGATCTGCACCCGCATCCAACAATTGCTTTGTGTAACCCCCGGCGCCAAACGTACCATCAAGCCAACGCCCCTCAATCGGACCACAGGCTTTCAAGATCGAATTGATCAGAACCGGAATATGTGGCCCCCCAGCCGACATTTAGACGTGATCTCCGTCTAAATAGACGGAAGGATCAAGATCGGGGTCAAACCCATCATCATCCAATGCCGCGATGCTGGCGTCATACGCCTCGGGCTTCCAAACTTCGAAAGTGTCACCTGACGAAACAAATTTAGCCAAGCCATCAAGGTTGATCTTTTCACGAAGCTTCGCAGGCAAAACGATGCGGCCTGTGTCATCCACAATCACTTCAACTGATTGAGCTGAATACAAACGCTCCATCGCTTTACGTTTCGCAGAACCACGCGGGAATGCAGCGATCTTATCATCAACTTCATCCATGGCCTCAATCGTGAAGCCCTCAAGGTAGTCGCGCGTTACGCCCCCATAAACAATGATAATACGGGGGGCCAAACCTTCGGTCCATTCAGGATCACAGGCTTCGATCACACGACGAAAAGAGGCTGGTATAGACACCCTCCCCTTCGTATCGACCTTATGGTCGCTTTCGCCTCTGAACCTACGTGCCACTGTTGGCCCCGTCCCTATATCTGTGCGCGGATTGCGCTAAATTCTTCCCCAGTTTTTGAAATGAAAACGGAGAATTGATCGAGCTGCCACTGATCAATTCTCCGCCCTCGTCCCGCTTGGCGGGTATGTCCAGCCGCGCGCGCCACCTGGGGGGATGTCTGCTCGCTCACGCGCCGGATCTGTCGTCTGATGAAATCGAGGTGCCTGTATGAAACCTGCTAGAGTTTTTTATTATTGCGGGGTCGTTTGGTGCCCCTTGGCTCGTTCTCATCTGATATACTATGGATAGTATGGGAATTCATGGGTGGCAATGGTTTTCCTTGGACCAAAGTAAGACAAACAGTAAAAATTTGACAATAAACACCCATCCGCGCAAAACAATAAAACATTATATAGCCAATTTATGGAGACTTTTACAATCAATACACAACATATAGTGTAGGATCTAATTTGAAATTTTTGACCCACAAAATCCCAAATAAATTCAAAAAATTTGACACGAAAATGCATGTTCCACATACGTTCTCAAGCCACAACACCTCGGCATAACAAGTAACAGCCAAATTTGGTGAATATTTGGGACTTGATTCGTACAATGCGGCAAAACCCCACCACTCAGCCCATAGTTTCCCATAACACAGATCAGCACTCCGCCCTGCCAACAGTAAGAGGGGCGCTCAATCACTTGAACGCCCCTCTTACTTCAATGTCAGTTAGGCTGGCCTAAGTATCAATCACCGTCAGCAATACCCTGCGCCCGAATGCGGGCCCGACGGGCACGGTACGTTGGCAAAATCACCAACAGGACTGCAAAGGCAAGTAAGCCCATCGTCATAGGACGTTCGAGGATAAAGCCAATGCCACCTTCAAGTTGCATAGAGCGGCTAAAGTTGTCCTCTAACATTTGCCCCAAGATGAACCCGATCAATAGCGGTGCCAGCGGATAATCTGCAAACCGAAGGATCGTAGCGCAAATCCCGAAACCGACCAAGATCAGCAATTCCGTCGCATTGTTCTGCCCAATATAGGCCCCCATCAGAGTAAAGAACAAAATGAACGGGATCAGAAAAGTGCGCGGAACGGCCAACACTTTGGCGATGTACGGGATCAAAGGCAGGTTTAAAAACAGCAGCACCAAGTTCCCGATATACATAGAGACAATGACAGCCCAGAACACTTCAGGCTCGTCAATCATAAGACGTGGCCCCGGCGTGACGTTCAAAGCAATCAAAGCGCCAAGCAGAATGGCTGTGGTGCCTGATCCCGGAATGCCCAGCGTCAACAATGGTACAAACGATCCTGTCG
>Ga0257120_1000549_pt1 | contig 27352 bp, 22 predicted proteins | sample SI106_10metaG_FD_190153 | JGI IMG/M metagenome (GOLD analysis project Ga0257120, IMG submission 190153) | Marine microbial communities from Saanich Inlet, British Columbia, Canada - SI106_10 | ecosystem: Environmental > Aquatic > Marine > Inlet | place: Canada: British Columbia | collected... | reverse complement strand
TGATGAACCGCATGAAGGCTTATCTTATGGATAAGGAAGTATATGTGAGAGACTGCATCGCTTGTGCAGATCCTGAGCACCAGCTAAATATTCGTATTGTTACAGAGTTTCCTTGGAGCAACATGTTTGCATATAACATGTTCTTGAGACCGACATTCGATCAAATCGAGAATTTTGAAGCGGAATGGACCATCATTTGCGCACCAGGTTTTATGGCAGATCCCGAAATTGACGGAACGCGTCGACATAATTTCAGCATCCTTGATTTCACTCGAAAAACTGCCTTAATTGGTGGTTCTGGATATACGGGTGAAATCAAAAAGGGAATTTTTACAGTCTTAAATTATGTTCTTCCACAAGACAAGGGAGTCCTAAGTATGCACTGTTCCGCAAATAGCGGAGAAGATGGAGACACAGCTATTTTCTTTGGCCTATCAGGTACAGGAAAAACAACATTATCAGCGGATCCGAAAAGAAGATTGATCGGTGACGATGAGCATGGCTGGACGGACTCAGGTGTTTTCAACTTTGAAGGTGGTTGTTATGCAAAGTGCATCGACCTAACAGAAGAGAAAGAGCCTCAGATATGGAAAGCAATCAAATTTGGAGCCTTGCTCGAAAATATCGATACCCATGAAGGCACTTCAATCGTTGATTTTGAGAGTAGTGAGAAAACAGAGAATACGCGAGTAAGCTATCCCATTCATCACATCGACAATATAGCTCAGCCATCAATGGGTGGCAATCCAAAGAATATTTTCTTCTTAACGGCTGATGCATTTGGAGTATTACCTCCTGTGTCTAAGCTGACCCCCGGACAGGCTATGTATCACTTCATTTCTGGGTATACTGCTAAGGTTGCTGGAACAGAAGCCGGGGTAACTGAACCTCAAACTACTTTTTCTGCTTGTTTTGGAGCACCCTTTCTACCATTACATCCTACCAAGTACGCAGAGATGTTAGGTGAGAAAATGAAGAAACACAATGTGAATATCTGGCTAATCAATACTGGTTGGAGTGGCGGTGAATATGGCGTTGGTTCAAGAATCAAATTACCATATACCCGAGCCATGATTACTGCAGCCTTAAATGGTAAACTAGACAATGTTGAGTATAAAGATCATGAAGTCTTCGGATTAATGATGCCAGCTACTTGCCCAGGCGTACCGAGTGAAATTCTTAATCCTAAAAACACCTGGGAAGACAAGAGTGGCTATGATCAAAAGGCTAATCATCTTGCTGAGTCCTTCGTTAAAAACTTCGAGGTATTTTCAGATTTTGCTAACGAAGAAATTATGGCAGCGGCCCCGAGAACTGGAGTCAACGCATAAGCTTCTAACTATATTGAAGCCCATTATTCGTCAAAGAATAATGGGCTTTTTTATGCCTCATTTTCTAGAGCTTAAATCACATTAAACTTCATATTTGCTGAAGTATCATGGAGGATTTACCCCGTTTTTATCAACCCGAGGCTCAGTTAGGGCAAGCATTTAGTTTGACCGATGAAGAAGCAAGGCACGCAAAAGTTCTGAGACTGCAGGCTGCAGATCAAGTGCATGTAATAGACGGGAAAGGCAGCTTATATCTAGCGAACATTCAACCAATAAAGCGAAGTTTTGAAATAAACATTCTTCAGCTTGAATTAAGAGAAGAAAAGCCTGAAACACAATTTGTGTTAGCAGTGGCACCTACTAAAAACATGAATCGATTTGAATGGGTCATAGAAAAAGCGGTTGAAGTTGGTGTAAGGGAAATAATACCGATAAGATGTGATAACTCAGAGCGCGTCCATTTAAAGCTGGAACGCCTAGATAAAATTGCGGTTAGTGCCATGAAGCAATCCAAAGCTCTATGGAAAACGGAAATACATGAGCTTACTGAGTTCGGTCAAATACTTAGTAGTAATTATCCTGAAAAGTTGATAGCCCATTGCCAGAGTGGAGATAAAGAGTCTATTCGAAAATTGACAGAATCCGATGTATCACAACTAGTCTGTATTGGTCCAGAGGGTGATTTTTCCTCAAACGAAATTTCGAATGCTTCGGACTTTGGTTTTCAATCGCTATCGCTCGGAAGTCAACGACTCAGGACCGAGACTGCAGCGATTGCTGTTTGCATTGCTGCAAATTTGTTTCGTCCCTAAATGCAAAGTACCTTCGGAGTAATGATTCGATTTGGACTATTCCTAATTCTTTGCTTTCACACCTTGGGTGTCCATTCCCAAAACAAAGCTTCTTTGGCCTTGGTAAAATATAATGGCGGTGGAGATTGGTATGCCAACCTGGACACTTCTATTCCAAATCTGATTGAATTTTGTAACGATAATCTGGAGACTGATTTGGACAAGGATCAAGCGATTGTGGAATTGACTGATAACGATTTGTACCTGCACCCATTCCTTCATCTTACTGGCCACGGAAATATAATTTTCAGTGATGCGGAAGTTCAAAATCTTAGAACCTATTTCACTTCAGGAGGTTTTCTACACATAGATGATAACTACGGTTTAGATGAGTTTATCAGACCAGAAATAGCCAAGGTTTTCCCCGAATTAGAATTTGTGGAGCTGCCCGCCTCTCATCCCATTTTTCATCAGAAATATGATTTCGAAAATGGATTGCCAAAAATCCATGAGCACGACAACATTAGACCTCAGGCATTTGCCTTATATCACGAAGGCAGAATGGTTTGTTTATACACATTCGAATCTGATCTAGGCGATGGCTGGGAAGATCCTAGAATACACAATGACACAGAACAAAACCACATAGAAGCGCTTCAAATGGGCGCTAATATTATTCAGTATGTCTTCATTAACGATGAAACAAATGAGGAGTAAGCAAGCAATCAGAGAAAAACTCTACATCATCATTTTCGGCACTGACACACCTGCCGGAAAATATTTTGACATTACTCTTCTATGGGCAATTGTTCTGAGCACTGTAGCTGTAATGCTTGAGAGTGTTAAAGAGATTCAAGAAGAGTATGGGCAGCTTTTGCTGATTGCAGAATACGCCTTTACTATACTCTTCACGATTGAGTTTATTATGCGCCTTTGGGTTTCAGAAAAGCCACTTGGATATATTTTCAGTTTCTATGGAATTGTTGACATTCTTTCAATTCTGCCAACTTATCTAATGCTGTTTGCCGTTTCTTCTCAATACTTACGCGTCATCCGGATTTTTCGATTAATGCGAGTGTTCAGGGTTTTAAAACTTGGTCGATCGATGCGTGAGGCTGATGTCCTATGGATCTCATTGAAGGCAAGTAGAGCTAAAATTGGAGTTTTCCTCTTCGCGGTGCTGAATGTTGCCGCCATCATGGGAACCGTCATGTATATCGTAGAAGGGGGTGAAAATGGTTTCACCAGCATCCCACGAAGTATATATTGGGCCATTGTAACCATGACCACAGTTGGCTTTGGAGACATTCACCCTCATACCGACTTGGGTCAATTGGTATCTGTGGTTCTAATGATTTTAGGTTATGGCATCATAGCGGTTCCAACAGGGATCGTAGGTGTAGATATGATAAAAAGTGCGGGAGCGGCGGCCGGGGAGAATCCTAGCGGAGAAAGCATTATTCTTGATAAACACTGCGACAATTGCGGTAAATCCGGGCACTTAGAAGATTCGATTTATTGCCGAAACTGCGGTGTTCATCTATAATCGCCATTATCTTTCTTCGAAGAATGGCGACTATTTCATCCTAACCTTTAAATTTGCGATTCGTCTTAATTGCCGAAATAGAATTAATCCAAAAACACTAACATGAAAAACTTTACTCGATTTGCTGCGTCAATCGTAGGTTGCTTCGTTGGTCTAGGAGCCTTCGCTCAATATGACCTAGCAGTTACAAGCTTATCTACTGTGGCTACATCTTCAGGGCAAATTGCTCCGAACACTCAAATTTTAATGTCAATTGGAATTGAAAATATTGGAATTGACATTCCAGAAAACACCAAATTCAGCGTTATAGGCCTGAACGGTACTGATACCGTAAGCGTTAATAATGACTGGACCTTTGTAAACGGAGACTATCCAACTGGAGGAACTGGTTTTGTTGAAACAAACTTCTTCACTCTTCCTGCTGCGCCTCCCAATGCAAGTCTTTGTGGTGTTGTAATTATTAATCTTCTAGATGATGATTCAACAAACAACATCATTTGTGAGGCATTCACTGTTTCAAGTTCTGCCAATACAGACCTCGAAGCTTCTGCACTTAATATTAATAATCCAACTGGTTTAGATGGATTTGATATTGACAATGGAAATGAAGAACCAGACAACATAACAGATGTAAATATTGAATTCACAAACGTTGGTAACACTATTTTCCCAGCTGGTTTTGGAATTCCTTATGAGTATTCTTTTGAAGGATTTACAACTGGTGCTGTTGGCACATTAACTGATACCTTAGGACCTGGAGGGACCACTGTGCGTCCAAGTGTAAATCCAGATTTCGCCATAGATGCTGAGGTGGGAACTTACAAAATGTGCGGTTACACTACATTGGGTGATGCTGACCTTTCAAATGACACGCTATGTGTCTCATTTTCTTTCATTGATAAATACATCCCACCCCCACCCATCGGTATCGAAGAAGACAAGATTGCTGAATCAATCAGGGTTTTCAATGTGGGTAAAAACATATGGTTCAATAACCTTTCGACTCCTATTGATGTAACCATTACCGATGCAAGCGGAAAAGTTGTTGCTTCAGAAGCAATCATCAATGATGGTAACATTTCATTGGATAAATCTGCGGCTGGTGTTTACATCGTAAGAACTCGAAATACGGAGAATGGTGCAACGACAATGTCGAAGCTTGCTATTCACTAGAGAATACTATTGACAAACAAAGCCCGTTTGATTCATTTCAAACGGGCTTTTTTTATGCTCTAAAAAACGATGTTAGCTAAACATGCGCATGCATTTGTATCTTAGCAACATTTAACACTTTGCAAATGAGATCAATCTTACTTACATTTCTTTCAATTCTAACCATATTTCATACATCGTTGGCTCAGTCTGACATAGCAGTAACTGACATCTCTGCTAGCTCTGATGTGAATAACTGGGTACCCGAAGGATTGAATACAACATTGGGACTAACCTTCCAAAATATGGATTCACTTCCCATTGCAGCTGGTGATTCAATATTGGTCTCAATACAAGCTGGAATTTTCTTGGCTGATGCATGGATAGTCTTACCTGAGGCAATGGATACTATGGCAACCTACACACACAACTTTGGCATCGATAATAGAGTCTCATTCACTTCCTCGATGGATACGGCAGTGCTAATTGGAATGGCAACACATTTAGCCGACAGCAATCTTTCAAACAATCAATGGGAAGAGACTTTTTACGCATCCACAATTGTCAACAATGACTGGCATGCGGGTCCAATAATAATCAATAAACCTTCAAATCTTAACTTTTTTAATGTTGACAACGGAACTAATATCCCTCCTCAATTGAGCGAAATAGAGGTTAGTCTCATTAACAACGGAACGGTGGATTATTTAGAAGGTACGCTCATTGAATATGAATTGTATGTAGATTCGGATGTCAGACAACTATCTGGAAATGTTTCCACAAATATTGGCAACGGAGGATCAAGCGTACGTGTTGTGTCCAATCGAGCGGTGCTTCCTTCTATACCAGATAGTGCCGGTACATTCCAACTTTGTGCACGTCCTTTGACCCCGAATGACTTGACACCAGAAAACAATGCAGCATGCATGGTTTTTAAAATCATTGACAACTTCGATCCTGAAGATCCAGACAATTGGATATTTGGCGCTGAGGATGTTGAGAAGAATGAAGCGAAAATGTTTGTTTCAGATCGTTCTCTGGTCATCGAAACCAATGAGAACTTCTCCCTAGAGATTATAGATCTCAGCGGAAAAGTAATTCGCTCAGAAAGCCATCAAGGAAACGTTAAAATTGCGATGAACGAACTTAGCACTGGTATTTACTTTGCACGAGTTATTCAGGACAACAGCGAACCGCAGACCATGAAGATATTGCTTCCTTAAGCAATCAAATCTTCAAAATCAGCTTCTGAAATAATTTGAACTTCCAGTTTTTCAGCCTTTGCTCTTTTGCTCGGCCCCATGCCCTCACCTGCAAGTAAGAAACTCGTTTTTGCACTGACTGAGCCTGTGTTCTTACCTCCATTTTTTTCAATGATGGCTTTTAGCTCATCACGGCTGTGACGTTCGAATACTCCTGAAATAACAAAGGTCTGGCCAGCTAGCTTGTCCGTTTGTCCCGCGAGTTGCTCTTCGGGAATTTCAAATTGAACACCGGCTGATTTTAAACGCTGAACAATATTGAGGTTGTTTTCATTCTCAAAGAAATCTTTCACACTAATCGCGATCCGCTCACCAATCTCATCCGCGGCAACCAACTCTTCTTGAGAAGCTTCAATAATACTATCGATGTTATGAAAATGTCGTGCAAGTTTCTTTGCAACTGTTTCTCCTACGTATCTGATACCAATGGCGAACAAAACTCTTTCAAAGGGCACTTCCTTCGACTCTTCAATTCCATCTAAGATATTCTCAACCGACTTGGACGCCATGCGCTCCAACGGCAAAAGTTGCTCAGCACGCAAATCATATAGATCTGACATATCCGTCAACAAACCTTCCCTGTGCAGATGCTCTATTGTTTCCGAACCAATGCCCTCAATGTCCATGGCTCGTCTTGAAATGTAATGCTGCATTCTACCCATAATTTGAGGTGGACAGCCTGCGTCATTTGGACAATAATGCTGGGCTTCTCCCTCTTTACGAATAAGCTCCGTATCGCAATCAGGGCAACGCGAAGCATAGCTGAAAGGCAGTGTGCCTTGTTTTCGTTTATCCAAATCAACACCTGTAACCTTTGGAATTATTTCACCTCCCTTTTCCACGTAGACATAATCCCCAACCCTTAAATCGAGTTTGGCGATTTGACCTGAGTTATGCAATGAAGCCCGTTTTACTGTTGTGCCAGCCAAATGAACAGGAGCAAGGTTGGCAACCGGAGTTATGGCTCCTGTCCTCCCGACCTGATAAGTAACGTCTAGTAGTTCGGTAGTTACTTCCGCTGCCTTAAACTTGTATGCAATGGCCCATCTCGGAGATTTCGCTGTATACCCAAGGTCTTCTTGTTGGATGTAGTCGTTGACTTTAATAACAACACCGTCAATCTCAAAGTTTAGCTCATGGCGCTTTTCATCCCAATAATTTATGAAGTCCATTATCTCATCAATAGAAGAGCACTTCTTAATGGTATTATTCTTTTCGCTTGGTACATGAAAGCCCCAATCACCAGCTCTCATTACACTATCAAAATGTGTGTCCGCGATTTTCACAGGACTATAAACTCCATATAAAAAGCTGTCTAATCCTCGTTCGGCAACCAGCGATGAAACTTGATTTTTCATTGTACCACTTGCTGTATTCCTTGGGTTGGCATAAAGTTGTTCTCCGTCCTCTTCGCGTTGCTTATTTAATGCGGCAAATCGATCTAACGGAAAAAATATTTCACCCCTAATCTCTAACTCATCTGGATAACCTTCTCCACGCATACGCATTGGTATGGTTTTGATCGTTCTAACGTTAGCACTAATGTCTTCACCCTTAGTTCCATCTCCCCTAGTTACTGCCCGGTTAAACTCACCATTCACGTACTTTATCCCTATTGCAACGCCATCATATTTCAACTCGCAGACATATTCCATGTCAGCATCGGTCAATTTTCTAGCACGACTTTCAAACTCAGCAATTTCTTCCTTGGAGTAACTGTTGGACAATGACAACATTGGATAATCGTGCACAACAGATGGGAACTTCTTAGTTATATCACCTCCTACTCTTTTTGTTGGTGAATTTGGATTTGCATACTCTGGATGTGCATTCTCAAGCTCTTCTAGGTCCTTCAATAATCTATCGAAATCGAAATCTGAAATGGTCGGTGCACTCAAAACATAATAATTGTAATTGTGCTCTTCCAATTCATGAGTGAGATGGTCTATTCTTAGCCTTGCCTCTTCTTTATTCATTATTGTTCCAAAACCTTTCTCTAAACTTTGCCCTTCGCAACCTACTTCGCTGCTCATAATACAAGCATTCAGCCTTTATTTTCTTCGGATTGAAAATACCTTTAATTGCATACCCTAAAAAGACCTTTATCTTAAAATCTATGTATGGATCTGAAAATGGCCCCTGTATTTCTGGGTATTTCGGTAAATCTAAGGCACGATAACCAAAACCAGCACCAATACCAAACCAAGGGAAAATCTTGAATTGGGAGTTGAATCCAAAATCATACAATCTAATATTGGAAATAGTATCTTCTTGAATTAACTCAGGAAGCGAAGTCCTTACATCAAAAGTGTTAAGTTGAATTCTACCTGTGCCTGTAGCAAAAGACCCTGATAGTTCCCAACGGAAACTGCGATAAAAGACAAACTCAGTGAACCAAGTACTGTAATCAAGGCGAGCCGAAAATCGATGACCTTCTGATGCATCAGGAAATTGAATTTGATAGAAATTGTTGTTACCATAAAATGCAAAACCAGTTCGGAGTCGCTTATAAAACTCAAACCCAATTTTCACACCGTTCATTCTCGCTCGAGTGTCGTAATAGCGCTCATTACGATTATCAAACTGAAATATAAAGTTGCTTATAAATCCCGCCTTTGGCTTAAGATATATTAAAGTATCAGGATCGGTTAGCTCAAGGGTGTCTTTAACAGATAGCTCCAATGAATCCAAAGTCTGCCCCATTAGGTTGCAGGACAAGAACAAACAGATTATGAGTGGTTTCCACACAGTGCAAAAATGCGCTAGATTCTTACTCTCCAATTTATATTCATAAAAAAGATATCAGCCTTGGATGTTGGTTACTGAACGGAGTAAATCGCCTAATTGTTCGGGTGGATTCATGGGGCGATTCTTTTTAGCATCCACAAAGACTAAAGTGGTGATGGCTTTATTTAGCTCTTCCCCTTTATCATTAAACGTGATGTAGCTAAAGTGAGCCCTGGCTCCATCAACCTTTTCAATGATGGTTTTTATGGTCAACACTTCATCGTACAATGCTGGTTTAAAATAACGGATTTGATAATCTAAAACTGGAAGGATAACCCCATCATCTTCTAATTGACGGTACGTAACACCCAGCTCGCGCAGAGCTTCCACGCGTGCTACCTCGAAATATGCCGCGAAATTTCCGTAATAACAGTATCCCATGCGATCTGTCTCTGCGTAGCGAACACGAACTTCTGTTTCAAAAACCCTCATCACTTAGCTAAGAATTGAACTGATTTTTCCATTTCAGGACTTAAAATGATGTCGTCTTCAATGAACTTTACTTCTTGCCTAAACAATTGAAGAAAATCAGACAGTGTTGGTGAGGTATTACCCTCGCGTAAATCCGCACCCTGCGCGGCCGAAAGGATTTCAACACCCATAACACGTTGATAATTTTCAAAAACACGAAGCGCTTTTGTCGCAGCATTTGCTCCCATACTCACGTGATCTTCTTGACCATTAGACGAATCAATCGTGTCAATCGAAGCAGGAGTGCAGAGCTGTTTGTTTTGACTAACAATGGAAGCTGCTGCATACTGAGCAATCATCAATCCGCTATTTAGTCCAGGGTTTGCAACCAAGTATGCGGGCAGGCCTCTTTGACCGCCAATAAGCTTATATATTCTTCGTTCAGAAATACTCGCTAATTCAGCCACTACGATGCATAAATAATCCAGATTGATTGCCAATGGTTGCCCATGAAAGTTACCAGCTGATATTATTTTGTCTTCATCTGGAATAAGGGTTGGATTATCCGTTACCGCATTTATTTCAGTTTCCCATACACTCGATATATGCGTAATCGCATCCTTGCTCGCCCCATGCACTTGAGGAATGCATCGGAATGAATACGGATCTTGAACATGCTTTTTTTCTTGTGTAATCCATTCGCTACCCTCAAGCAGTTTGCGCATTATTGCTGCTGTTTCTCGCTGACCATTATGGGGTCTCACGGCATGAACGGCATCATCAAATGGTTCTGGCCTTCCATCGTACACATCCAATGATAATGCGGCTACTTTATCTCCTTGAAATAGCCAATGTTGTAATCCATATAAAATATATGTGCCGTGCGCAGACATGAATTGGGTACCATTTAATAATGCCAACCCTTCTTTCGACTCGAGTTGGATGGAACTCAAGCCACATTGTTCTAGAGCCAAGTTTGCATTCACTCGAATACCATTATACCAAACTTCACCTAAACCCAACAAAGGCAGAGACAAATGAGCTAATGGTGCTAAATCACCGCTAGCACCAAGAGAACCTTGCTCGAATACTACAGGTGTAATCTTTTGATTGTAAAGCGAAACCAGCATTTGAATCGTTTCTAATCGAATGCCCGAATTGCCTTTTGACAGACCTAGAATCTTCAGCAAGAGCATGTACCTCACAATTTCAGGTCTTACCTCGAACCCTGTGCCACAAGCATGAGACTTAACTAAGTTTTCTTGTAGCTGCCCTAGCTGATCGGAGCTTATTTCGACATCGCATAAGCTTCCAAAACCTGTATTGATACCATAGATTGGTTTCTTCGCTCGCGAAACAAAATCTTCTAAAAATGCCCTGCCCTTTTCTACAGAATCAATCAATTCTTGTGATAGCCCAATAGACTCATCGCTTTGAATAATGTCCCCTATTTCCTTAATTGAATAATGGTGGTGGTTTAATTCAATCATCCGGGTTCAATTTATCGAAAACATATTTGTTTAGATCGCGCAACTCAACTGAGGCTTGGTCTCCAGAACTCATATCTTTTACGTTAGCCTTGCCTTCACTCAACTCTTGAGAGCCAATCAGAATCACAAATCGATATCCGCAAGCATCGGCATACTTCATTTGCTTTTGCATCTTGGCCGCATCGGGATAGACTTCTGCTGAATAACCATCCTTGCGCAATCCCGCAGCCAAACTCATGCACTCCAAAGATTCCGTTTCTCCAAAGTTGATAAACAGAACATCGCTGGCGGCTTTTAAAGAATTTGGAAACAAATCCAAGTCTTCCATCAAGTCATAGATGCGATCCGCACCAAAGCTGACTCCTGCCCCGCTCATATTCTTTAGACCAAAAATTCCCGTTAAATCATCGTATCGACCTCCACCACAAATGCTTGATGGAAATTTTTCATGACCTACTTCAATGATTGCGCCTGTGTAATAATTCAACCCCCTAGCTAACGCTAAGTCAATTGATACCTTTTTGCGGACATGAGAGGGTAAAGCTTTTAAAGTTTTTCGCATTTCATCAATCCCCTTTTGCCCTTCCAATTCACCTGTAAGAGATCCAGACAGCATTCGCAGCAAGGTATCCGCATTTGCTTTGCGACTAATATGGTCCAAGGCTTTTTTCACTCCAGCTTGTGGAAGACCTCGCTTTATCATTTCGTCACGTACTCCATCCACTCCAATCTTATCCAGCTTGTCGATAGCGATGGTCATATCAGAGAAGTAATCACCTAGGCCGGTGGCATTGGCGATGCCACTCAATATCTTTCTGTTGTTTAAGCGAATGGAAATATCCCCTAAGCCTAGTTTATCAAACACATCACTAACAATGCACAGTAGTTCAGCTTCATTCAATAGTGAGTTACTTCCGATTACATCTACATCACATTGATAAAATTCACGATAGCGGCCACGTTGTGGTCTATCTGCTCGCCAAACGGGTTGGATTTGGTAGCGTTTGAATGGAAAGCTTAATTCATTTTGATTCTGCACCACGAACCTGGCGAAGGGAACTGTGAGGTCATATCTTAGAGCTTTATCTGAAACACCTCGATAGTATTCATTGCGATCAGTATTATAAAAAGAACCCAGCATAGAATTCACTTGAAAGCTATTCGCGAATTTTTCTGACATACTCAAAAACTCGATCTCTAAAAGATCAGGATTCGTGACATACTGCAGAAATTCATGCCTGGTATAATCATCCCCACCGGAGACACCATGTATATAAAGATCCTCTTTAAAATACCTTTCAGCGAAACTTGAAAAAAGCGCAACTGCGGAAATACATGACTTGGATCGGTAAAACTCACCACTAAAATCTGCGGAGGACTTGAGCTTATCAGTAAATTCAGAGTAAAAACTTTCCGGCTTTTTATTTTCCGCAATTCTCCTCAAAACATAATCTACTGTGTCTTGAAGGACCTCCTTTAGAATATTTCTAAATCCTAACCAATCCTGATTTGAGTCATTTAATTCTAGCAACCCTTGAGCATGATCGTTGGGCTTAGTTCCAGAATCTAGAATCTTATAGATCAACTTATCCCCTTCTTCGCCATATTTCCCTGTAAGCGTATCTAGGTTTTCCATAGCAGGCGTTTCAATCGATTGATAGCCGTATAACTGAAACACGCTTTTAGCGGTGTCAAAAATGAATTGACGCTTTAAGCTTTGTTCGGGCAGAAAATCTCTGGTGCCTTTAGGTATAGAAGGTTTGTTTGCCATAGGTGGACAAATGTAAGATGATGCGCTGATTCGAAAGCCATATTTTCAACACACCAAAAACAACTTCAGTACGTTTAACACCCGTGACTAAACACATTATAGCCTTACTCTATCTTTTTCTGGTAGCAGCCTTGCTTACATACAAAAAGACGGTTCTATCCTATGCACAGGAACAACGAATGGATATGATGGAATAAGCAAACGTCCCGTATTCGTTGGTTTAACCGTGCGCTATGACGAAAACGGCAATACCTGCTATTAGACCTTTCCTAGCTTTTTGTAACGAATACGCTTAGGAGCTTCATCTCCCATTCGTTTCTTGCGGTTCTCCTCATAATCGCTGTAACCACCTTCGAAATAAACGACCTCACTGTTGCCTTCAAATGCTAGAATATGCGTGCAAACTCTGTCCAAGAACCAACGGTCGTGACTAATAATAACAGCACATCCAGCAAAATTATCAAGTGCTTCTTCCAGCGCTCGGAGTGTGTTGATATCTAAATCATTGGTAGGCTCATCGAGTAGAAGTACGTTGGCACCTTCTTTCAACGTCATAGCCAAATGCAGCCTGTTTCGTTCTCCACCGGAAAGCACTTTCACCTTTTTACCTTGATCGCTACCCCCAAAATTGAATTTGGAAACGTAGGCTCGTGCATTAATTTCACGTCCCCCGACATTGATTAAATCGGTTCCGCCACTGATGATCTCATAGATGGTCTTCTCCACATCAATTTCTTCGTGTGCTTGGTCTACGTATCCCACCTTCACGGTTTCGCCCACTTTGAACTCGCCAGAATCTGGAGTTTCTTGCTCCATAATCATCCGGAACAAGGTAGTTTTACCTGCACCGTTTGGACCAATGATTCCGACAATACCCGCTGGTGGTAAATTGAAATTTAAATTTTCATATAAAAGCTTATCGCCAAACGCCTTGCTCACACTTATAGCCTCAATCACGTTGTTTCCAAGGCGTGGTCCGGGCGGAATGTAAAGCTCCAATTTCTCTTCTTTCGCCTTTTGCTCTTCACCCAGCATCTTGGCATAATTGGCCAAACGAGCTTTGCTCTTTGATTGACGTCCCTTTGGATTCATTCTGGCCCACTCCAATTCACGTTCTAAAGATTTTTGTCTTTTACCGGCTTGCTTGTCTTCTTGCGCCAAACGCTTCGACTTCTGATCTAACCATGAACTATAGTTTCCTTTCCAAGGAATTCCTTCACCTCGATCTAATTCTAAGATCCAGCCTGCTACGTTGTCTAAGAAATATCTGTCGTGGGTAATCGCAATAACGGTTCCAGCATATTCTTGCAGGTGTCGCTCTAACCAGTCAACAGATTCAGCATCTAAGTGATTGGTCGGCTCATCTAGTAATAGAATGTCCGGCTGCTGAATTAATAATCTACACAGGGCCACTCGTCTTCTCTCACCTCCACTCAAGTTCTTGATAGGAGTATCTCCTTCTGGAGTTCGAAGCGCATCCATAGATCGTTCCAGTTTCGAGTCTAGCTCCCAGGCTCCAACCGCATCAATTTTATCCTGCAACTCGCCTTGGCGGGCCATGAGTTTCTCCATCTTATCAGGATTCTCATATACCTCCGGCAAACCAAAATCGTTATTGATTTTTTCATACTCGTCTAACAAGGCGGTAATCTCTCCTGCGCCTTCGCGCACTACTTCGATGACCGTTTTAGAATCGTCTAATTGTGGTTCTTGCTCTAAGTATCCGACAGAAAAGCCTTGAGTAAAACTTAAGTCACCTATAAAGTCCTTCTCCACACCGGCAATAATCTTAAGCAAGCTAGACTTACCTGATCCGTTAAGACCGATGATACCAATCTTAGCTCCGTAATAAAAGCTCAAATAGATATCCTTTAAGACAGTCTTACTTGGTGGATATACTTTGCTAACTCCTTGTAGCGAGAAAATGATGTTTTTACCTTCTGACATAGATGTACGATTATGGCATCAAAGATAGAAGAGCATATTAACGCAGCTACAACTTTACCACCTTAGTAGTACGCACCGAATCTTTACCCTTAAAACGAAGCAAATAGGTTCCAGTTGATAAGTGACCCATATTGGTATCATCATTAGAGTAGGAATCAATACTCATTTTAATATTTCCAAGCAAATCATAAACTTGAATGCTCGATATATCCACATCAGTTTGAATGTTTAAAATGTCAGAAACTGGGTTTGGGAAGAGGCGAACGTTTGGACTAGAGCTAACTTCAGCCATACTAGTTGGCGGCAAGGCCTGATATTCATAAACGTGTTTTTCAGAGTGTCTTCCTTCCGTCACTTGATGCATTGTCAGGCGCTGTTTGCGATCAAAAGCGGAGGAATCTCTGCGCACATCAACCCAATCAACATATAGTTTTCCGTATTCCGTAGTAGTCAAACAATTGCCAAATTGATCATATGAATCATAAGTCCGATACCCCGTTTTTTTCCTAAGTCCGTTCATATCAAACTCAAATAACTGGAGTCCAGAGATTTGACCATTCTCATAATCATATGTCGACAATAAGCTTCCGGATTGACTTGAATGATATGTAGAGAGACTATCCAATCGCCCATTTAAATCCCTGTGATACTCAAAGGAAGCTCGCTTTTGCCATGTGTTATACTGACTCGAATCGAAGTTTTCAATAAGGTCAAAGCCGCCATTATGATGGTATGAAAACTCAATTCTGTATCTCCGAGTGATTATAGAATTCTCAATCAATTCACTTTCAATTAGTGTTTTTTGATCATTTAAATTCACCATATGGCGATCCCTACTTTGGTGAACTAACTCACCCGAAATAGGTTCTACCAAATAATTGTTTTCTATCCAACCGCCTTAGATATTTTCTCTGGTTTTAACCTTACTTAGACTTGTAAATAATGGTAATTCATCCCTACTAGTATTAAAGTAAAAAACAGAATCAACTCCTATTTTAGACCTTACATATAGAATACTGCCATAAGCATATAATTCAGGGTAACCTGACAAATTGTATGATTTTATTTGTTTGCATAATTGGCCATTCTGATCAAATGACTGATGCAGGTAACCCGATGTGTCTAGATCATTCCCACTCAAATAGAAATAAGAGATAAAACTATTATCTGGTTCTTGAGCATTAGAGATGGATATAATAGTAAGCCCGGCTAACAGCAGTATATAATTCTTCATAATAGGATTGTTTATGATCCTATTATAGAATGCAATATCTGCCTCGGGCAACCTAAAAGAGAAGCTGGCGCACTTGAATGAGCAAGCGGTTAAAACCTGAAGTAAATAAAAGGCTTACCGTGGCTCAAAGCCATTTGTCCCAGGCAAAGTATAAGAAGCGCAAAGGCAAAGAAGGACTTATACAAATCGCTTCTTTTGTTGTTTGATTCAAACACGACTTCAAGATTCAATCGACTCACGGCAGGAATCACTGAAAACACTAAGCAAAGCCCAAGAACGAACCAAGCTCTATTTGATAGGGATATTTCAAATTCATTCCAGCTAAAAAGTGAATGAAAGAATACAAGGGCTTCGTGCATTGTTTCCGATCGAAACCACACCCATCCAAGCATGACTAAGAGCAATGTAAGCACCTGTGAAATGACAGAAGGTAGTTTCCGAAAGATGGACGAGAATCGATCAATGGTAATAAAAAACCCATGCCAGGCACCCCATAAAACAAAGGTCCAACTGGCTCCGTGCCAAAAGCCAGAAAGCAGAAATACGATCCAAAGATTTCGAGTGTTTAACCATTTACCATTTCTGTTTCCGCCAAGCGGTATGTATAGATAGTCGCGCATGAAGTTGCTCAATGTAATGTGCCATCGCGCCCAAAAATCTTGGAATCCTTTTGCGATGTATGGCCAATCAAAGTTCTCTGGAAAGCGAAAGCCCATCATTCTGCCCAGGCCTATAGCCATATCGCTGTAGCCACTGAAGTCGAAATAGATTTGCATGGTGTAAGCCAATAACCCAATCCAAGCTTGTGGTGCCGAGATTTCGGATACACCAAAAGAATCTGAAACGATCGGAATCAGCGCATCAGCGATCAAGACTTTCTTTGAAAGACCGATGATGAAACGATACATCCCACCCAATCTGTTTTGCCAGTTATCCGATTCAAATCGATGACCAAGCTGGTTTGCAATTTCTTTATATCGAACAATTGGACCCGCGATAAGCTGAGGGAAAAGACTGACGAACAGCAGGTAATTAATTAAAGAATCCGCCCTTTCGGAATCTCCACGATAGACATCAACCAAATAGCTGATTTTTTGAAAAGTGAAGAACGAGATGCCAATCGGCAATACAAGCTCTAAATGCGCATTGAAACCAAGGCCCAAACTATCAAACACTTGGTGGACGTTTTCTATGAAAAAATTGAAATACTTGAATAAGAAAAGAGTAGCTAGATTGTAACCAACACCGACATAAAGCCATGGTAAAACATCGGAAGACTTTAGCTTTTTGGATAGATAATAATCTAGTGTTCCGCTAAGCATTAAGATCAAGGCAAAAGTTGGAGCACCCCAAGCATAAAAAGCCAAGCTCGCGAATAAGGCAACCAAATTTTTCCATTGGTTCGGAACCAAATAGTAAGCATCCAAAAACAGCGGCAAGAAATAAATAATGAAAAGGGGGCTATTAAACAGCATCTATGTTACATGGAGAATCAGCTATGCGAATTAAGCGTATTCATCCCAAAACATTCGAGCATAAAAAAAGCCCCAGAAAGGGGCTTTTCAGATTAAACAAATTCTTTGCTAAAACGAAGAGAGCTACAAGATCAATTAGGCGGCTTTGTTCATTTCATTTAATCCGTCAGTATCATTTTTCAGCTCCTCAGATCTCAACAGATCCAATCTACCTCCAGCTCTATCACCTAGGGATAATCGAAACTTACCACGCAACTCATAAAGAGACGATTCTGAAGGGTTAAGTTTAATGGCCTTGTTAAGGTCAGACATGGCTTTATGATCTACATCTAACAGACGAAAAACCTCTGCGCGGTGCTTATAGTATGATGACACATTTGGATTTAAGGTAATTGCCTCTGACAAATCTGTTAATGACGCCTTGTGATTCATCAGCTGCTTGCGCACAAGCGCACGTCTGTAGTAATGCATGGCATTTCCACCATCCAGTTTGATCAACTTCCCGAAGTAGCGCTCGGCTATTTCATAGCGTTTATCTCTGAGTGACTTGAATGCAATTTCTTCGACTCTTTTAATCCAAGTTTTAACGTGTTCGTTTTTCACGTAATTCAACAATGAATCATCTTTAACAATGAGTTCTCCTTCGGTATTTACTAGCATTAAATATGCTTCCTTACATGGAATATTAAGGCTTTCTTTCCAGTCTTCTCCCGACAAGAACTTATTCCAAACTGTTCGGCTTTGCTCTAGCAAGTTTGTCCAAGCTTGGTCATTAAAATTTTGAGGGCGATCGAAAGAATTTAGGTGAGAATTAAGTTCATTGGTGCTCATGATTTCAGATGTTTAATTGTTAATCTGAGATCAAAGCTCATGGTGGTTAACGTAATCTATTTACAATGTGATTTTATTTCACATTTCGACCTGCGTAAAGCATGAGAACCGCGGGTTTTTTATCCAATTTAATTTTCGTTTTCTTCCACTCCTTAATGGATAAGGTTCGGATATTTTCTTGCTCAGAAGTAATTTCCACAGCAATGGAGACCAAAGTATTGGGATTTAAAATTTGAGTAAGTGCCTCAAACATTCGAATATTTCGGAAGGGTGTTTCAATGAACAAATGGGTCGTATTTGTGCGTTTCGAGTCAGACTCTAAGTCCTTAAGTTTGGTGACCAAGTCACGGTTATCCTTTGGGAGGTAACCATGAAAGGCAAATTGCTGACCATTCATTCCTGAAGCCATCAAGGCCAGAAGAAGTGATGAGGGACCCACGAGTGGCACGACTTTTATTCCTTTTCGATGAGCGGCAAGCACTACCCCACTTCCTGGGTCTGCCACACCTGGAGCTCCAGCTTCAGACAACAGACCGACATCCAATCCATCTAAACATGGCTGCAATAGCTCAGTATAATTCTCATCACCGTGCTTATTCATTTCCCGTACGCTAAGCTCACTCATTGCAGAGGGTACATTTATTGCCTTTAGAAAATGGCGAGCTGTTTTCGATCTTTCTGCAATAAAGTTCTTTAAGACGTAAACTTCTTCCAAGCTCTTAGCCGGTAAAAATCCGATTGCCTGATGTTCGCTTAACGCGCTTGGTATTAATAGCAATCGCCCTTTCATATCATCAGATTTCGCTTAACACCTTGTCGGCTGCTTCGCTTAGCATTTGATAAACTCCGTCAAAACCACTATCACCTCCAAAATATGGATCAGGAACCGACATATTGGATCCAGGATGTGTTTCATTTAAAATCATCTTGACCTTATCTTTAGAAGATTGACTATCAGTAAGTTTTAGGATATTACCATGATTTGACTCATCCATAGTATAGATGCGATCAAAATCATTAAAGTCACTTTGTCGAAATTGCCGACCGCGAAGATCGCTGATATCACTGCCATTTTTTTTAACACATGCCTGTGCTCGTTCGTCCGGCTCATCGCCAACATGCCAATCTCCAGTGCCACATGAATCAAAATCTATGTAGAGACCAAGCAATTTCGCTTTATCTCGAAATATTCCCTCTGCCATTGGCGAACGGCAGATATTTCCCAAGCAAACAAATAAAATTTTCATAGAAGTGATTTAATACAAAAATGCCCAACCATGAATAAAATCAAAGTTGGGCAATTCAAACCTTGAAATCAATTATTGTATAGCCATTTTCTTCTCTAGGTCACTGATATAGCTTCTAAATCGCTTATCGGTTTCCATTAGATTATTCACTGTCTTGCAAGCATGAAGAACTGTTGCGTGGTCTTTACCACCGCAATGTGCCCCAATACTTGCCAATGAGGCCTTTGTAAGTTGTTTAGCAAAGTACATAGCAATTTGACGAGCCTGAACCACTTCTCTTTTACGAGTTTTCGACTTCATCAATTCGATTGGCAAGTCGAAATAATCACAAACTACTTTTTGTATGTAATCGATGGACACTTCACGCGCTGTGTTGCGTACAAACTTGTCGATCATCTGCTTGGCTAAGTCCAATGTAATAGCCTTCTTATTCAATGAAGCCTGAGCAATCAAAGAAATCAATGCGCCTTCTAGTTCACGAATATTTGTAGTAATGCTGTATGCGAGGTACTCAATTACCTCTTTAGGTAATTCGATACCTTCTATGTACATCTTCTTCTCTAGGATGGCAATACGCGCTTCAAGTCCTGGAACTTGAAGGTCAGCACTCAATCCCCATTTGAAACGGCTTAATAGACGCTGCTCCATTCCCTGCATCTCTACAGGTGGCTTGTCACTGGTAAGTACAATTTGCTTACCTGTCTGGTGCAAATGATTGAATATGCTAAAGAATACATCTTGAGTTTTCTCCTTACCAGCCATAAACTGCACATCATCAATGATCAACACATCAATCATTTGATAAAAGTGAACGAAGTCATTGGTTGTGTTATTTCGAACTGCATCGATAAATTGGTGAGTAAACTTCTCCGAAGACACATACAAAACAGTCTTGTTCGGATGGTTTCTTTTTATCTCGATTCCAATTGCGTGCGAAAGGTGTGTTTTTCCTAAACCAACGCTTCCATAAATAAGAAGTGGATTAAAAGAAGTTCCGCCTGGCTTTTGCGCTACCGCAAATCCAGCTGAACGAGCCAATCTATTACAATCGCCCTCCACAAAATTTTCGAAAGAGTAGTTTGGATTCAATTGAGAATCCACCACGACCTTTTTCAATCCAGGGATAATGAAAGGGTTCCTAATTGACTTACTTCCAATATCCAATGGCATACTTACCGATGGATTCTTTACTGTGCTGATGTTCGAGGTTGGAATTCGAACTGTGTACGGTTTAGAGGTGGTATAGTTATTTTCCATAACAATACTATACTCCAAGCGACCTTCGTCACCTAGTTCCTTCTGAACCGTTTTCTTTAGAAGACTAATGTAGTGTTCCTCTAACCATTCATAAAAGAATTGGCTTGGGACTTGAATCGTTAACGTGTTATCCGCAACTTTAATTGGCTTTATTGGTTCAAACCAAGTTTTAAAGCTCTGCAGACTTACGTTATCTCTGATGACTTCGAGGCATCTTTCCCAAACTTCTTCGTGTGGTTGAATCATTTAATTGAGCTTTTTTTAAGTTTTCTAATGCTCAAATCGAGCATTAAGTAAGTGTTTTCTAGTGTCAACATAGGATCGTGAATAACCCCGTCATTGAATGGGCAAATATTAGCCAAAAAAAATGAATAAAAAAACGAATTTGCTATTGATTATTTGAAATGTTTTACTTAGCCAGTGATTTACCCTAATTAGCTGGAATCCGCGCCAAATCTACGTTTTTCGTGAGTTATGAAACTTAAAAACTAAGTGAATCAACTGACCTTCAAGTCAGTAGTCGAAACCATCTAATCAATAACATGAGGCAATATAAAACCAACTATTAGTTGTAGCCCTTTAAACATTCAGATAAGGTTGTCTTAACCTTATCCTTCAAATGCGCTGGTTTTAAAACTTTTACGTGCTTCCCAAAGCTCAAAATAGTGTTTATCACCTCAACGGTTACAATTAAGTCTAAGGATATTAACAGGCTATCATTTTCAGACCTTAATATCTTTTGACTTGGATGCAATGGCTGAGTCAAAATATAAGGAGCATAATCTGCTTTAAACTCCAACTCAATCGTTTCAGTTCGATCATCTGTTACGGTAATTCCCAAAGAGTGCTGAAAGAAAGCTGCTGCATTAAAATTAGTACCCTTTGCAAATCGTTCATCAAGTTCTAACACAGATTCTAACCTATCCAAACTGAATGTCTTTAACCTTCCACTATCCGCATCATTACCAATTACATACCAGCGGCTTTTGTATTCTTTCAATATGTATGGTTCGAACTGATATTGCTTTGTCTCCTCACCTTGAAATTTCTTATAAGACAGCTTAACTCTATTCCGATCGGTACAAGCCTTATATAATGGCTGCAGAAACTCACTCCCTTTATAATCTCCAATTCTTTCGAATTGTATGACTTCGTTATCTCTGGAGTCAGAATTAGTAGTTGAAATCTTCATCCGATCAAAAATCTTTTCAATCGCAGAATCAAACTGTTTGAATAGCGGAATATCCCGAAACTGGTACAATGTTTCGGCTGCAGCCTGGATGGCGTTTAAATCATCCTCATTAAGTGGAACCTCTGATATTGTAAATTCTGGATTTTCATAATAATATCCACCTTGTTCTTTACTGAACTTAATGGGTGCATAATATCCCAATTCACCTTCATTTCGCATTGCCCATATATCCTTATCTATTGTGGACATTGATATGTGTTCACCATCACTACCATAAAGCGCCTCTTCACAAGCGTATCGTAAATCATCTTTTGTTGGGTATGCTTTACTTCCTCGATTTCGGATACACCGATCGATGATTCGATATCTTAGAAGGGCAAATTTGTTAGCTGGCATGTCTTAAATGTATGTAGCAAAGATGTCAATGGAGATGGTTCTGGGGGGAATTAAATTCTCCTTTTTAAAGTAACATATTCATTTATCTTTGCACTCGTTTTGGCCTCGTAGCATAACTGAATAGTGCACCACATTACGGCTGTGGAGGTTCCAGGTTTGAATCCTGGCGAGGTCACCAATCGAAAGCCAGCCGAATTGGCTGGCTTTTTTCTTGGCCCCGTAGTTCAACTGAATAGAATATCAGATTTCGGCTCTGAGGGTTACAGGTTTGAATCCTGTCGGGGTCACTAGATGATGAAGCCTTGTTGCGTGTGCGATAGGGCTTTTTTCATTGCACGAGCCAAGCTTGCTTGAGCGAAATGAAATTGCAAATGGACTATTAGGGCGAGGCGAATCAGGCTTTATTCACCAAATGAAAAAAACAAGATGAATAATAATCTTGGCAGGGAAAGCATTCAAAAAGCACAGAAAAAAAAAGGCACCAAAAGAGCTTGACTACCCCTTCTTAATCTTGTTGGTTATCAGCGTAGCGCTTTCGATTTTCTTTAACTCCTTTTCAAGCTCCTTTGTATCAGTGCCAATAAGCTCTTTGAGCTTGTTTTGCAGAAGCAATATTTCCGTCAAATCCGACTCATATAGTTCCAACTGGGTAATGGTTAGAACATCTTCAGTGTTATTCTCGAGGTTGGCTCTTAAACTACCATGATTCTCTTTAATATCATCCAGTTGAGATGCATATGCTATTTGATAAGCGGCATGCAAGTGTTTCTGCTTTTTTGCAAACTCCTCATTGCCCATGATGGTTTTTTGCTCCGTATTAAGTACATCCACTTTATTCTTGACAGACTTTAGTAGTCGGTTTTTTGTATCCCGATCCTTTATCATTTTCTCCACTTTCGGGATTTGACCATTTGGATAGGACTCGTTTTTCTTGATGTTTGCCGCAACTCGATACATGCGCAATGCTTCTTCAAAATCTTTTATTTCTAATGCTTGATCAGCCCTCTTGATACTTGCCTTGTACTCTTCCAAAATTCTTTGCTCTTCTAACCATTCCTTGTGTCCTTTTGGCGTTTCCATCCAAAGCACAATTTCTTGCTCACAGCGCAAATAACTTTCATTTCCAAACTCACCATTGGGCACAATCATGGTAGGAATATAAGAAGAGTATTGATTGCCAACCACTACCGTCCGTGTATCATTCCATGATTTCATCAATGGAATAATCACTTCATGCTTCGTCATTTTTTTCAGAATTCCATACTTCGCTTCACCCACAATCGAGTTAGAATCGGGTAATTGAAGATTCGCGAAAAAATCCGTTACCATTTGTTCTTCATCGAACCGTTCCATTTCCAGCCCAGTTCCCACTTCTTTTTTCAATCGGTAAGCTAACACACCGTGTTGATAGCGCATGACGTCTTCGTATTCCACATCACTCATGTTGGTATATGAAATTTTCCACTCACCGTGATACATTCCCTTATCATCAAACGCACCAACCACATTTAGTTTTTTGTAAACTCCGATTGGCTCAATAGGCTCATAACTATACCTAAATGCGTTTTTGAAAGTGTTTCTGTAAAAAGACGCGGTTGCCAATTTCACGTCCTTACTCCCGATACTAATTCGATTAGTCCATAGCCCCATTTTCTGTCCGTCCTTATAGGGTCCAGTCAAAGTTTCTGAGCTTTCATTATCCATCCCTTTTATGGTGCAAACCCAAGGAGCTGACTTTTTTCCATCCACATAGTTTCCAATCATCGAAACGGAACACTCTCCTCTACCTGCTATTGTCAAGGTGTCACTGTAAACAAAGCGTCCCACAATAAGTCGCTGTGAATTATTATTTTCTACGTAAGTGTATTCCGCATTACCATCGCCATAAGCGCCATGATAAGATTTAAAATCTTGACTTATTGAATGAAATGATGAAATGAATAGGATAAATATTAAAAGTGACGTAATCTTCATGCTTCAATGATAATGGTATTTGCAAAACGCGGCAATTGAAATTAGAGCTTCACTCTCCATTGTGCCTTTACCTCTGTGCGAGTTGGACCATCAATCTCGTTCAATCCACTGCCACTCGTATCTCGATTAATGTAAAAAGTCTGTGCGAGTCTCACGGTTAGACCGCTCCATCTGCCGATGTCATAAGTAACAATAAGATAAGCCCTACTGCCGCGATAGTAATATGCAGGAACGCTAAAACTATATAATACATCATGCTCGTAGGCATAGATCCGGCTATCGTAAACATCAGTATCAAACAACGCATAGCGAAGTTTTACCTGATACTTGGCAGGCCATTTAGATTTGAAAACGACATCCTGGTAAATTAGCCATCCGTTTTGCGCATCGCTGGAAACCTAAACCCTCGGTTTACTTTTTAGCGTCATTTTCCTTTTGTTTTATCAATTGGAGATTCGGGTGAATTCTGAACGTATTCGAGTTTCCTTTGGTGTAGGCATTATCGCCTTTAATGTTAAACCGGATAGGATAACTAGCACAGAAACTATTAAAACAAAAATTTGGTGGGGAATAGGGATTAGACTTACACCATATGGTTGGCTTTACAACATCAGCACAGGACCCGCTGTTTTAAGAAAGTATGTCAAGAAAGGTTCGAGTAAAGAGCTTTTTGTCGGCACCAACAAACCTAATCAGCTGCAAAAAGCAATTCAGAGCAACTTTCCGTCATAAAACGTTCGGAAAGCTACATTTGTGAGGTAAAAAACAATTTATGGCATCTACTTCTGACTTTAAAAATGGCCTTACGTTCAACTGGAATAATGACCTTTATACCATCATAGAATTTCTTCATGTTAAGCCTGGTAAAGGACCGGCATTCGTAAGAACTAAACTAAAAAGCATTACTACAGGTAAGGTTTTAGATAACACCTTCCCTTCAGGATCGAAAGTAGATGAAGTTCGTATTGAGCGCAGGCCTTATCAGTTTTTATACAAGGATGACCAGGGATACCATTTCATGCACAACGAGACGTTTGATCAAATTTTCATTCAAGAAGAGTTAATCAATGGCGCTCCTTTCCTAAAAGATGGCGAAGAGTGTGAAATCGTTTTCCACGCTGAGGAGGAAAGACCTCTTTTCTGCGATTTACCAGCAAAAGTGGCTCTGCAAATCACTTACACTGAGCCTGGAATTAAAGGAGACACTGCCACAAACACCATGAAGCCAGCAACCTTGGAAACAGGTGCTGAAATCAGGGTGCCTTTATTTATAAATGAGGGTGAGATGATCAAGGTAGATACAAGAAATGGGTCTTATTCAGAACGGGTGAAATGAAACTGGACCGATCGCGGACACTCGCTGAATTAAGCGAATTACTTAACTGCGAATTTGTCGGTGAGACCAATCTATTCGCCTCTGGAATCAACGAAATTCATGCAGTAGAGCCAGGTGACATTGCTTTTGTTGATCATCCAAAATATTATGAGACTACTCTGAATTCTCAGGCGACCGTAATTATTATAAATAAGAAGGTAGATTGCCCAGCTGGTAAAGGGTTATTGATTCATGATGAACCATTCACGGCTTTCAATCAGCTTAATAATCATTTCCAACCATTTGAATTTTCGAAGCAACGAATCGACCCAACGAGTATGGTTCATCCTATGGCTAGAATTCATCCAACAGCGAGTATCGGACCGAAGGCCAATATTGAAGCGAATGCAATTATTCATGCGAATGTTAGCATTGGACATCATTGTAAGGTAGGTGAAAACAGTATTATTCATGACAACAGCACCATCGGTGGTGACGCCTTTTATTATAAAACCAGACCTCATAGGTTTGAAAAACTAATAAGCTGCGGGCGCGTAATTATTGAAAAGGACGTGGAAATCGGAGCCAACTGCACGATAGACAGAGGTGTGACCGGAGACACCGTAATTGGCGAAGGAACAAAGTTTGATAACCTGGTTCACATCGGTCATGATACTAAAATTGGCAAACAATGCTTGTTTGCTGCACAAGTAGGAATAGCTGGTTGTGTAATTGTAGAAGATAAAGTCACAATGTGGGGACAGGTCGGTTGTATTGCGAATGTTACCATTGGCGCTGAAGCCGTTATCCTAGCAAAATCAGGGATAGGGAAATCACTTAAGGGCGGCAAAACCTATTTTGGAGCACCGGCCGGTGAGGCTCGAAAGAAACTCAAAGAACTAGCGACTCTTTCACGTTTAACTAAGTAATTTTTCAAAAAGAAATATTTTCGAAGAGGTTTGATATAGATGTCAAAAGGAGGAAACGTAAGTAGACTGAGAGTTAGTGAGTTCAAATTGAACACTCTATTGGAGTTGACAAATGCCATCAACAACAACTTACCTGAATTAGAACTCTTCATTTTATTCCAATATATTCTGGAGCACCAGTTGAACATTGGCAAGGCCTTGATCTTTCTCCGTGAAGGAGAAAGCTGGAGTCATGCATTGTCTTATGGTGTGAGCGCACAAGAAAAATCTATCAGTGTTGATCAGGATTTGGGGCATTTGAAGGACATTACTGTCATGGAAATGATTGGCAATAAGCAATCCAAAAGCTTTGATGTTGTCATTCCAGTATTTCATCAAAAAAACATTATTGCCTATGTTCTACTAGGTGATTTGGACGAGCAGGAGTTGAAGGCAAGCCCTATAATCAAGCACCTCCCATTTATACAGACTCTGGCTAACATCACTGCTGTTGCTGTAGAAAATAAGCGACTGACTGAGAAGAACTTAAGACAAGAGTTATTGAATCGTGAGTTGGAAATGGCACGTGAAATGCAGAAAATGCTCTTACCTAGCACCCTTCCCAACGATGATAAACTGCAAGTTGCCGCCTCATATCATCCGCACCAAGAAATAGGTGGTGACTTTTATGATGTCATTAGAGTTTCTGATGATGAATTCTACATATGTATAGCGGACGTAAGCGGCAAAGGAATTTCAGCGGCTATACTAATGGCCAGCTTTCAGACAAGTTTAAGAAGTAACGTTCAAAAAGGCCGTGCTTTAAAGGATATTATGATCGACCTTAACAATAGGGTTTGGTCCAATGCCCAAGGCGAACGGTTTATTACAATATTCTTAGCGCATTACAATGCAAGTACCAAAGAATTGAAATATGTGAACTCTGCGCACCCACCACCCCATTTGTTGAATAATGGGAAACTTGTCAAATTAATTGACGGTTGTGTTGGACTAGGCATGTTCGAGGAGTTCCCA
>Ga0257120_1000545_pt1 | contig 27397 bp, 20 predicted proteins | sample SI106_10metaG_FD_190153 | JGI IMG/M metagenome (GOLD analysis project Ga0257120, IMG submission 190153) | Marine microbial communities from Saanich Inlet, British Columbia, Canada - SI106_10 | ecosystem: Environmental > Aquatic > Marine > Inlet | place: Canada: British Columbia | collected... | reverse complement strand
AGCAACGCTATTATGAAGAACTGATGGACTGGGCTGAAAAGGAGCAGGTACTGGTGTACTACTTCGAAGCCTTTGATGAAAACTGGAAGGGTTCCAGCGACCCTCTAGAACCAGAGAAGCACTGGGGCCTTTATAGGGCCGATCGAACACCCAAGCTTGCACTGGCGGCTTCGGCATAAAAAAACCGTCCCCGGCCCGAGTGCCGGGGTCAGCCAGAGAAATACTCACACGCCTGCCCCTTTAGATTTGCGGTGGGCCCTTCGTCCTGTTTCACAATATCTGATGAATCTTTTTGCGCCTTTAAAACCCTATAAAACCTATTTAAATCAATACTTTATGGTACTTCAAAGCCCCTTGCGGGGCTACTATTTGGTGGAGGCGGCGGGAATTGAACCCGCGTCCGCCAGCCCGCTGCCTACGGCTCTACATGCTTAGTTCAGTCTTTAATTTTAGTACGCTGTAACCCGACTGACAGGGCGCACAGCGCACGATTTCGGTAAGTTTTTAGTGAATCCGCCCCGAACAAGCTTCATCACGATCTTATGAGATATGACGCCTGAGCGTTATCTCTCCCGAAGGATTTCAAACTCTGGACGCATAAGCACGGCTCCAGTCAGACGGCACTACACTGGGGTTTAAGCAGCTAGTGCGTAGTTGTCGTCGTTGGCAACTATAAGTTTGCGACTTTGGATTAACGAGATTGGTCACCATCTCGGCATGCACCGGAGGTTTTGTAGCCGTCGTCGAATCCAAAACGCCCCCTGTGAATGGCAATTCTAGCATAGTCATGGGCTGGGCATAGGCGATTAAATGCGCTGCCAATGAATATTTTATTTAGATCGAATTTAGGCGCTGAATCACCTAGAATCCGAGTCAAAAGCAAAGCACTTAAAAAGTGTTTAAAAATAGAAAAAAGGGATAGCAAATGCAAAGAGGTCAATTCTCTTCTCGCTTGGCGTTTATCTTGGCCGCCTCAGGCTCGGCGGTTGGACTGGGCAATATCTGGGGCTTTCCCACTAACGCTGCCGAAAATGGCGGCGCTGCCTTTGTACTAATGTATATGATTCTGGCGTTCCTGCTGGCTTATCCAGCGATGATGGCCGAGTTGATTATTGGCCGTCACACTCAGTCGAATATGGTCAATGCCCTGCAGTCGATCTCATCTACACCAGCCGCTAAACGCGCCGGTTGGGCGGTGGGTATGGGCGGCATGATAACGGCGAGTCTGATTCTGTGCTTTTACAGTCTTGTGGCTGGGTGGATGCTGGCATTTATGCTTGAGCCTCTTACTACTCTTATAGGGCTGCCGCAGTTGGGTAACTGGCTGACTGAGTTTAGCCTGGCACGCAATGTGGGTTTTGCCGCGCTGTTTATTGGTTTGACAGCGCTGGTGATCAGTGCCGGTGTGGAGCAGGGTATTGAAAAGTGGTCACAGCGCTTAATGCCTTCCCTTCTTGCACTCCTTATCGGGCTTATTCTCTATGTGCTGATGCAACCTGGTGCTATACAGGGCTTGGAGCATTATCTGGTGCCGGACTTTTCGCAGATGAGCGACCCGAAGTTAATTGTCAGCGCTATGGGCCAGGCGTTCTTTTCCATGAGTCTGGGGGTTGGCACTATGCTGATCTACGGCTCTTATATTCGCAGTGACGAGAACCTGCCCTTGGTCGGTGCGCTGGTTACTTTGACCGATACGGGAATTGCCTTTTTGGCGGGCCTACTGGTGTTGCCGGCGATGTTTGTGGCGCAGCATTTGGGTGTGACGATTTATGCCGAGAGCGGCAGCCTGATCGCTGGGCCAGATCTGATCTTTCAGGTTCTGCCTGCCCTATTTGACGGTATGGGCGCGGCGGGTGTGTTTGTGGGTCTGGCCTTTTTTGTGCTGATGTCGATTGCAGCAGTGACCTCGTCTATCTCGATGCTTGAGGTGCCGGTATCCTATGCTGTGGAAGCCCAGCAGATCAGCCGCACTAAGGCGACTTGGTTAGTGGCACTGATTATCTTTGCCATTAGCTCCACCATTGCAATGAATTTCGACAGCCTGTTTGGCTTTGTGATTACGCTAACCACTGAACGAGCGCAGCCGTTGCTGAGTATGTTTATCTGTATCTTTGCTGGATGGATTTTCTATCGCAATAGCATTTTGTCAGAGATTCAGAAGGGCAATCCAGATGTGGAGCAGAGTCTGTTTTGGAAAATCTGGCCGGTTTACGTAAAGCTATTTTGCCCAGTGTTGATACTGCTGACCTTTGCCCAGGGCTTTATCGGCTAATTGACCCTGATTCCTCACGCTGGAGCAGCTATAGAGGGTTTTAAAATTGACCGCGATGGCCTTGTTGGTTAGGGTGAGGCTATTGGGTTTAAGACCAGCGCTTGCGCTTTTTTAAGCGCTCTTTTAAATCTTTTTTTACATTCTATTCATAATGGATTAAAACCGTGACCAAAGAAAAACAAGCCGTGGATTTTGAGAAACAACTGGCCAACCTTGAGGCGCTGGTGGAATCACTGGAAAGTGGTGAGCTAAGTTTGGAGGAGTCATTAAAATCCTTTGAGTCAGGCATCAAGGTCGCCCGCGAATGCCAGCAGGCGTTAAAAGCCGCCGAGCAGAAGGTGGAGCTCTTAACGCGCCAAGGCGATGAGCTTGTTAGCCAGCCTTTCGAATCCAGCGACAACTAGTCGCCTTTATGTCATCTATCAAAGATATCATTAGTCACTACAGCGCTCAGGTTGATGCCCAGCTGGAAGCTATGTTGCCAGCGGCAACTGGTCCGGCTGAGCCGCTTTTTGCGGCGATGCGCTACTCGGTATTTAACGGCGGCAAGCGTCTCCGTCCGGCGCTGTGTTTTGCAGCGGCCGATGCGGTGGCAGGCAGTGATGCAAATACCGCCAAGGTGGCTGCGGCACTGGAAATGATACATGCCTATTCGCTGATCCACGATGATCTGCCGGCAATGGACGATGACGATCTGCGCCGCGGCAAGCCCACTTGCCATATCCAATTTGATGAGGCCACCGCCATTCTTGCCGGCGATGGCCTGCAGTCTCTGGCCTTTCAACAACTCTGTGAACTCTCTGAGCTGGATCCCACTATTGTGGTTGAGCTGGTCTCAACACTCTCACGATTGGGTGGCTGCAGCGGTATGGTCGCAGGTCAAGCAATTGATCTGGCAGCGACCGGTTCGGTGCTGGAGTTGGATGCTCTGAAGGTTATGCATGCGCACAAGACCGGCGCACTGATCGAAGCCAGTGTATTGATGGGCGCTCTGGCCACAGGTCAGGCCAGTCAAGAACAGCTCGGCGCGCTCAAAGACTTTGCCAGAGCCATAGGTCTGGCGTTTCAGATTCAGGACGATATTCTCGATGTGGAGAGTTCCACTGAACAGTTAGGCAAGCAACAGGGATCTGATGCTACCAATCTGAAGTCGACCTACACCTCGATCTTAGGACTTGAGCGGGCGCGCAGTGAGGCGGCGAAACTCTTTGATCAGAGCATGGAAATATTAGAAAACTTTGGCGAAAAAGCTGATCCGCTGCGAGCGATTGCCGCGTTTATTGTTAAGCGCAATCACTAGCTAGGCGAGCTTAACTCAGCCCAGCTATTAAATGATAAATAGCACACCAAAGCGGAACCGGCTGAGCATTTGCTGTAATATCTACAGCCTCAACCAAAACACGATTAATTACCTAATAGTTAACGATATAACAGCATGGCAAAGACCTTTAACGAAATCCCACACACTCGACCGCAGACCCCACTGTTAGACACTGTCAGTGCGCCTGCTGATCTGCGCCACCTAGATGGAGCGCAGCTGGAGACGTTGGCGGATGAGTTGCGCGCGTTTATTCTCTATTGCGTGGGCAAGACCGGAGGCCACTTTGGCGCCGGACTAGGGGTTACTGAGCTTACGATTGCCCTGCACCATGTTTTTAATACCCCAGACGATCGCCTAGTTTGGGATGTGGGTCACCAGACCTACCCTCATAAAATACTGACTGGCCGCCGTGAGCAGATGCTCAGTATGCGTCAAAAGGATGGTCTATCGGGCTTTCCAAAACGCAGTGAGAGTGACTTTGACACCTTTGGTGTCGGCCACTCGAGCACCTCCATTAGTGCGGCACTGGGTATGGCTATGGCCTCATCTCAGCTCGGTGAAGAGCGCCGCGCTGTGGCGATTATGGGCGATGGCGCCATGACTGCGGGCATGGCTTTTGAAGCTCTAAACCACGCCTCTCATGTAGACAAAAATCTGCTGGTGGTGCTCAATGACAATCAGATGTCGATCTCGCGCAATGTTGGCGGCCTGTCGACCTATTTTTCGAAACTCTGGTCGAGCCGGATTTATACGCAGTTTCGCGAAGGCGGCAAAAAAGTCCTCAGCGGTATGCCTCATGCAACTAACTTTGTCCGCCGCACTGAAGAATATATGAAGAGCATGGTCTCCCCGGCAACGATTTTTGAAGAGCTGGGCTTTTACTATGTAGGTCCTATAGACGGCCATGATCTGCCGCTATTAGTCGAGACGCTACGCAAGCTCAAGGAAATTAAAGGCGCGGTGCTGCTGCACATTATTACGCACAAGGGCAAAGGCTTTGCCCCTGCAGAGAATGATCCGGTTGGCTATCATGCGCTGAATAAAATTGAACCCAAGCAGTCTGTCAAAGCGGCGGAAATCACTTCTGTGGCAGCGACTACACCTCAGTCAAAACCACAATCAAAACCTCAGCCAAAACCAAAGTATCAAAAAGTTTTTGGTGATTGGCTCTGTGATATGGCCGAGCAAGACAGTCGCCTGGTGGGTATTACGCCAGCCATGTGCGACGGCTCCGGAATGAACGAATTTGCCGAGCGCTTTCCCGAGCGCTTTGAAGATGTGGCGATTGCCGAGCAGCATGCAGTGACCCTGGCAGCCGGAATGGCCTGCGAGGGATCAAAGCCTGTGGTAGCGATCTACTCGACCTTTTTACAGCGCGCCTACGACCAGCTGATTCACGATGTCGCCATACAAAATCTCGATGTGCTATTTGCCCTCGACCGCGCCGGCTTGGTTGGCGAAGATGGCGCCACTCATGCTGGCGCTTACGATATTAGCTATCTGCGCTGCATTCCCAATATGGTGATTATGGCGCCCTCCGATGAAAACGAAACTCGGCAGCTGCTGTACACCGGTTATATGCACGCAGGTCCTGCGGCGGTGCGCTATCCCCGCGGTACTGGCCCAGGCGCAGTGATTGAACAACAGATGACGGCGCTTCCCTTAGGCAAAGGTCTGATGGCCCGAAAAGGCGCAGGGGTGGCAATTCTAAACTTTGGTACCTTGTTGACAACTGGACTTGAAGTGGCCGAGACACTGAATGCATCGGTGGCGGATATGCGCTTTGTGAAACCGATTGATGAACAGCTCATCCGCGATCTGGCCGGGACTCATCAGCTGTTGGTAACCCTTGAAGAAAACAGCACTGCTGGCGGCGCCGGCTCTGCTGTCAGTGAGTTTCTCGCTGAGCAGGGCATTGTAATGCCAGTTCTGCATCTGGGCCTGCCTGATATTTTTGTCGATCACGGCAACCACTCGCAACAACTTGAAAGTATTGGTCTCGATGCGGCAGCAATACTCGCGGCTATCGAAAAGCGTCTGACGCTGTTAGCTCTCCCCGTTCAGGCAACAAAATAATAATAATTCGGAGTTCTGAATATGAAACTTTACGATTACGCCGCGGCACCCAATCCTCGCAGAGTGAGAATATTTCTCGCTGAAAAAAATATTGAAATTGAAACGGTTCAGATAGATCTGCGAAAGTTCGAGCAGAAATCCGAGGCCTTTCTAAAAATCAGCCCTCTCGGCGAAGTACCTCTTTTGCAGCTCGATGACGGCACCTGCATCAGTCAAGTGCATGCTATCTGTCGCTATATAGAAGAAGCTTACCCTGAAAATCCATTGCTCGGGCGCACGCCATTAGAGAAAGCGCTGGTTGAATCGTCCAACCATCAGCTCAATATGAATGGCATAGCCGCAGTGACCGAGGGCTTCAGAAACTCCAGCCCAGTATTTGAAGGTCGAGCTATCGCCGGGCCTAATGCCTATGAACAAATCCCTGCGCTGGCTGAACGCGGACTATTGCGCATCGATCATTTATTCCGTGATTTAGATGCGCATTTTGCCAACAGCCAATTTATTATTGGCGACTATTTCTCAGTCGCGGACATCACCGCATTTACCACTATGGACTTTGCCCGCTGGGTTAAAAAGACCATTCCAGAAGACTGCGTAAACTTGCAGCGCTGGTACGATCAAGTGAATGCTCGGCCCAGTGCCAAAGCTTAAGTTAAAGAGCTTAAGTTAAAGAGCTCAGATTAAAAATCTCAAACCCAAGACGCTAAAAAAAAGCCAAAAAAAAGGCCTTAATTAAAAGGCCTTTTTTACGTATCCGCTATTACAAATCTGCGCTTATCAGCGTAAACCCATTCGCTGTAGCCGTGACCTGCTTGCCATCACTAAAGCTCACTACCCTCTCCTGCGCCGTGAAGTTATACACCACATAGGTTCTAACACCATCATTATCAAAGGCCAGTGCCGATGGGTAATCAGAGGTCAAGGCGCCGGTGCCTGTCTTTAACTGCCCCAATGCATTAAAAGTATGCAGCCAATGATAAGTGTGAGCCTTGGTTTCACCCGCTTCAGGGGTATAGCTACCAGCACTGTTGTAGTCAGCAATTGCCGCATCTGCATCCACCATAGCCCAGAGGTTCCACCACAGGTCGCGCCACTGATCATTGAGTAGGCCCGAAGGCTTGCCATTGGAGGACTCGCTCAATCCCAGGGCGACATAGTCTTTCATATAGTCCGCATGCAAGCCGACATGCAATATTAGTGGACTGGATGGAAGACCCTGAATGCCTAAAATATGCGCAAATGCACCGCTGAACCAAGTAGAGAAAACCGCACCGTCGCCCCAGATAATTGAGGTGGTGATCCGGTTGTATCCGCTAGGGAAGTTATCTGCATCAGCACTGACATTGTTGTAGCCGTCAATATTATTCCAATACTCCCAATATGCGGCACCGGTTGACGCATGGAGATACATGCCCCGCTCAGTTAACTCCGTATTTCCGGTGGTCAATCCATAGAGAATAATTGCACCATATGCAGTGGCTGCCTCGGAGGTGGACTCATTGTTGTTTCCGCGGGTGAAATTAACCTGACCATCAGCCCAGGAGAAGCCATTGGCGGGATCAAAATTGCGCATGTGAGGAAACAATGCATCGTCTGTATCCGCTGCGTAATCACGAATTAGAAGCTCGATCATTGGCCCATATTGGTCATCACCACACCAGGCTAGATCGACGCGGCAGATCTCGGCAGCCGCACGGACAAAATAGCCATAGTGAAAATGGTGATCGGCTAAACGCTGATGTGAGCCAAAGGATTCATCAAACCCGAGCAACGTATTCCAGTCATCATCGTAGACAAAGTATTTTTTTGTGTTTAGCGTGCCATCTGTCTCTGCGGTAAACCAATCTGCAAGTTCCGCCTTCAACCAGTTGACCAACTGATCAGCTTCACTTTGCATATCAAGAGAACGGGCAATCGCGGCAAGCTCAGCGACCTTGCCATAATTTTTCCCGGTCCAGTAAGTATCGGTTTCTTCAACACCTCCGCCAGATAAATTCCACGCACCAGAGCCCTTGCTGACAAATTCAGTAACCAGTCCTTTAAGGGTTGTCTGGTCAAGGCTATCGCCAACAACTGGGAATGTAGGCAACACACCAACATAGGGTATCTGGTAGCTAAACGTATTAACCTCAGCAAACTTCACCATGCCTCGAGCACTTCGAACCTTATAGCTAGTCGTGGCTTGCGATGTATTTTTCCAGTGCAATGGATGCATACCAGCAATTGTATCTACAGCATTGCCCTGATCATCTAAGTAACTGTGGGTGACGGTTACTTCATTGGTTGCAGCATTTACTTGGTAGTCAATGTCGACCTCGGCCACAGGATTGCGGGCCTTGCTGGCAAAAAGATCAACCATAGCGTTTGGCGCTGTACCTGCCTGTAGATGCGGAAGGTAAACTAAGGTCATTTCATCAGTACTATTATTTATCTCGACCTTGCCCATCGTTGTAGGGTCTTCGGGATTCTCTGAAGTGTCCGTAAAAGTCGTTGCGCCTTCACCAACAATCAAATAGTTGTTGGAATTTGAGGCCACACTAGTCCAGATACCCATTACGTTCTCGCCGGTAATAAATGTGCCCTTTTCACCGCCATCCTGCCGAAATGTACGGACTTCTAAATTACCGCTGTAGGCCTTGAAGTAAACATAGGGGGAGCCATGCACAAAGGTGGCTTCCATTACATCTGTATCACCACTTTTCCACAAAACCGTAACAGAACCGGCACTGTGATCCTTGGCAAAGGCCTCTAAATTGGCGTAATCGGAATTGCCAATCGCTAAACCATCGAAGACTTCAGCAGCATGATCTGGAATTGGATAGTAAAAGTTGTTCGCTCCATCAATTCTCATTCCGGATGGAATACCCGCAACGCGAACACCTTTGTTGGTAATGCGAGCGGTAATAGGATCCGGAGTGATATAGGCCGCATCAGCTGCATCACCTACGGTCATTTCGCCAAGAAATGAGACAGAACCCCACCATTTATGTGTTTGCGTGGGCTTTTCAGCAGCGGGACCCGCCAACTGAGGGTACAGCTTAGTTATGTTGCCGGTTGGGATTCCACTGCCCTGATCACAACCCTTTATTTGAACATCTGACTGCGTCGATATAACACCGGCATTTTCAACCCAATAACCGTAATCGTTTTTACAGCGATGGCTAGCGGTATAGAGGGTATCAGCTATGCTACCAGCACCGTAAGACACCACTGTGTAGTCTGTGGGTCCTTGAGACCCGCCACCGTCATCTGTAGGTGGTGTAGCGCCATCGGAAATACCACTAAAGCGCACATTATCAATTTGATAAACTAAGCTAGGACCGTTACCAGCCTTAGGGAAAAATACCATTGGCGCAGTGATATCTGAGAGGTTAATCGCACCACTGGCAGTCAGTGATGACACTGGAAAATTAATAGTCTGCCAGTCGCCGCTGGCAACGATACCGGGAATTGGTAGTTCACCAGAATTTGAAATAGCAGGAGCCACACCACTCTCAATCTTAAGGAAGAATCCTCCGGCCAGAGCATTCGCAGCATTAATCAGTTTAATATCAAATGAGAAGTTACCGTCAGCATAGTCACTGAGGTCAATAGCAGCAGTCGGGCCCACTACCAGACCGGCATGACCGGCATCGGCTGTGTAACTGACCTGAAGCACGTCGCCGCGATCGGCATCAGTAACCACTTTCCAGTCAACGCTGTCGCAGTTTGTTCCTGAGCAGCTGGCATCAGCCTGGCCATAATTTAGCTTACTATCAAAGAATGATAACTCCGCGTCACCACCCCAGATTGCTTCAACCACGCCATCATTGAGGATAAAAGTATCGTCAGTTGTAGGTTCTGGCTCAGCGCCAGTGACGGTAACTGTTCGCGTTATGCTTGCACTGTTACCGGCTGCATCCACTGCGGTATAGGTGAGAGTATAAGTACCCACACTACTGCCAACAGTGCCGCTAATTACTACATTTACTGAACCGTCTATCGCATCTACTGCCGTGGCATTGGCTTCAGTGTAAGCTGTGCCCTGTTCAATACTTAGGCTGGCTTCGCCATTCAAGGTGATAACGGGTTTAGTTGTATCGGGTTCTGGTTCGACTGCAGTGACGGTAACAGTTCGAGTTATGCTTGCACTGTTTCCGGCTGCATCCACTGCGGTATAGGTGAGAGTATAAGTACCCGGACTAGTATCAACGGTGCCGCTGATCACTACATCCACCGGACCATCTACCGCATCATCCGCCGTGGCATTGGCTTCAGTGTAAGGCGTGCCCTGCTCAATGCTCAGGCTAGCGTCACCGTTTAGGGTGATAATTGGCTTAGTTGTATCTGGCGTTGGATTTGGTGTTGGTGTTGGAGCTGGTGTAGAACCACCCCCACCTCCGCCGCCACAGGCTTGCAGTGTGAGAGACGCTAGAAAGATAGTTAGCGATAGTACTTTGGCTGAATTAAACACGGAGAACCCTCGAATATTTGTAGATACGCTTAAGCGCATTCTTATATGAGGTTGGACTGTGACACAAATCAGCGCGTCAAATTCTCAATTTGCGCCAATACTAGTTATTTTTGCGACAGTGGGGGCTAGAAAGGAGCTGATAAAAATGTTGATGAAAAGGAAAAGAGAAGTGATTGGCTAAACTAGCCGCCCAGGAATATCATTCAGAAGTCGAAACTTCTGCTGTAGCAATAGATAAAGAACTAAATAAAAGGCTTTAGAAACTCCAATCCGATGTTTGAAGGTCGAGCTATTGCCGGGCCGAATGCCTATGATCAAATTCCTTGCTTAGCTGAACGCGGAATGTTGCGTGCCGATCATTTATTCCGTGATTTGGACGCCCACTTTGCCAACAGCGAATTAATTTTTGGCGACTATTTCTCGATTGCCGACATCACCGCATTTACGACCATAGGCTTTCCCCGCTGGATCAAAAAGTAAATTCCAGAAGACTGTGTAAACCTGCAGCGCTGGTTCGACAAGATTAATGCTCGCCCGAGCGCCAAGGCCTAAGAGCACTATTTGGTCATATTGACTACATAGTTCGAAACAGTAACAGTAAAAAAGGCTCCGATTAAGGAGCCTTTTTGCGTTTGATGATTTTTATTCATGAGTTAGATATTTTAAAAGCTCCACTTCACATCAAGTGCCACCATGGTTCCCGGCTGCTCTTCGTGAGTGACTACTGCATTTTGGGTAATCTCAATTTTTTCATCGAGCAAGTTTTTAAGTTTAAACTTCACCGTAAACTGTTCTGTAGGATAGAAAAAATAAGTCGCATCCAATGAGTTAAACGGCTGTTCATAGGCATCCGGTGAACCGTTGCGCCCGGCAAAATAAAGTCGTTCACCAAATACGTTATAGATCAGCATGGCACTGTGTTTGCCATCTTCAGAGTCGTAACCCAACTGAAAGTTAAGCGCATAATCAGAGGCACCTGCCATTGGTCGAGTAGCATTAGTTGGCGCATCGGCAAACTCTCCCGCTGTTAATTCAGAGTCGAGTACCGTCATATTACCGGCGACAAACAGTGACTCAAAATCACTGCTTATAAAGCCTAAGCCCTTTAACCATTCAAGTTCTAAACCATAAACTGTCGAGCTTTCAGCATTGACAATTTCTGTCGCCAGGGCTTCTTCAAATGCGGCAGCTTCAAAGAACTCAACTGGGTTCTGGATATCCTTGTAGAACAGCGACGCAGTAAAGTTGTCGCCATCGGAGAAGAACCACTCAGCACGCAGATCATAATTGGTTACCGTAGCGGGTATCACATTAGCATTGCCACTGACACGAGCACCGGTGATCGGATCCAAATAACTCGAGGGTGTAATTTCACGCAGATCTGGACGCACCAAAGTTTCACTGTAGCCAAAGCGCAACTGAAAATCTTCAGCCCAGAAATCTGGCTTGATGTAAGTGACAGAAACAGAGGGATAAAAATCATCTTCTTTAAACACAGAATTCATTAGAGTAGTTTCATTACAGCTGATCTGGCAACCTTCAAATTTCAACGGATTCCAGGGGATACCCACTTGGTTGTAGTCTTCCCAACGGGCTCCAAGCATCAATCTCCAGGTCTCGTCATAGAGCAGGTCAATGGTGCCGTAGGCCGAGGTGTTAGTCAGGGCTGCCAAGTAGCTTTCGCCATTGCTGCCGATCACAGCAACATTAAAACCGTTGTCTGCATCGACAATATTGGCATCACTGAAAATCTCCGACACTGTCCCGATTGCGCTTTGGGCAACGGCGGTGTCATCTGTTCCCAAGCCGAACTGTAACTGCTCATAGCTGCGGGTTTTCTGTGAGTAGCGATAGCCGCCAGTCAAAGTCAGATCGCCAAAGGACATCATCAGTGGCAACTTGAAATCATAACCATAGCTCTCGACATCATCATTGAGATCGGTGAAACGAAAATCAGCTGCCGAGGCCGAAGCTTGGAGGTTCTGCGCGCTCACCTCTGCGCTATCCGAATCAACTGCGGTCTTGAAAAGAATATTGGTTTGATTGGGAATATCTGTGCGCGACATTGCGTCAGAGTAGAACCAATCGAAGGTCAATTCATCCAGCCAGTCGAACTTTTCGAAGCCAATTAAATCCCTGGTGATACCGCCAAAACGATGAAAGCCACGGATTTGATTGACCGTCAAATTACGCTCTTCAAAGCGGGTTTTATACTGACGAAAACCCTGGCCATCACTGAGGGGAAAGCTGGAGGTATGGCTATCGGTAATCGAGGCTTTATCGTCAGTATTGCGTAAAAATATACTAGTGGTCTCGATGCGGTGATCGTCATACCAGCGCCAGCCGAAGCTCGCATTACCGGTCATATTAACGCTGTAAGTCGACTCTTTTTTAGCAGCAAAAATATCTTCTGGGTCGCCATATGACCGATCGATCGAATCTTTATTGGCCCACTCACTGCCGTAGACTCCGCCAAGCATAAAGCCCACTTCCATACCGTTATCTAAATAAAAATTATTACCAATATTGCTTTCGATGCTGCCACTTAAATCGTCTGACTGCTCGCTGATATCGACATTGCGATTTAGGTGCAGGGCTAAGTTTCGATTGATCGCTTCAGCATCGGCTAAAGTTTTAGTGCCGTCACCAAGGTTAATGCGGTTGAGAATATCGATAGGGCTCAGTGAACCGCCATACATATTGACCGCAGAGATTAGTTCGCCTGACAGGCTGCGTGTGCCATCGTCTGTTCCCAGACTGTCATCGCTACCCCCGCGGTATGAAAGCACATCGCCGCGAGAATCAATATTTTGTTTGTAGCCCACTTCTACAGTGAACATAAACTGGTCTGGAATGCTGCGTGTACGAATATCAATTAGACCGCCACTAAAGGCTGCTGGCATTTCTGCGGAGTAACTTTTTTTCACTGCGATGGATTTCAAAATTGACGTTGGGAAAATATCCAGGGGAATCACATTTCGGGTTAAGTCCGGTGATGGAATCACCGCACCATTTAATAATGAGTTGGAATAGCGTTCACCGAGTCCACGAATAAATACAAATTTGTCATCCACCAGAGTGACGCCAGGCACTCGTCGCAGCGCCGATGCGACAGTCGAGTCGCCAATACGGCCAATGGTTTCGGCATCAATAATGTCGGCGACCACATCGCTTTCAAGGCGTTCGACGATGACATCATCAGCGGCGCTTTTCAGTTTGGCAAAAGTGATTACTTCTTCGAGCACTGGCTCATCGGCAATACTTTTCATTTGCGCAAATACCGATCCGCTCATGCCCAAGAGGCTGGCGGCGATGATCTGTGCGCTGAGTAGTTTAATTTTATATGTCATGTCTGAACCTATAGCATGTGCGATTGATAGAGTTAGAGATTGAAAGCATTAGAGATTAAAAGCACTAGGGATTGAAAACCTTGGGTACCAAAAGTCTCTAAACTGAAAACTAGCTGAAGCTGAAAAGGGCACCGCATCTCGGCACCCTTGGATAAACAGCCTAGTTATTTTTCAGCTCTCACTCGAACCATAATGGCTGAGCGCGGCTGCCTTCATGTAACCCATAAGTCCAGCCAGCAGTCCAATCGTTGTCAGCTGAAACTGCACCGATAATGGATGAATCAACCGGTGTCGGAATACTCTCTGTACCCACAACCATATCGGCTACTGGAACTGAGTAGAAGCCATTGAGAATAACCAGATCAGCATTGCTAGCAGCGGTTGGGTCGTCGCCAGCTTCAGCTGTTTGGTAGAGCAAGTTGCCCGAGGTCGTTAACCAGTCAGCAGTCGAGGTGCCATTTGGCAGACTGTTGCCTTTAGTCAGATCCTGGCAGGCAAGAATTGAAGAGGCGACGACTAGATTTCCGTCCTGTGCTGCTTGCTGACCTTCATTGTCGAGGCGGAAGCACCAGTTGTGGTCTGTATCGCCGAGCAATTCGTCAGCACCATAGGATGCAGTGACAATAGCGTTTTGAATGGTTGGGAAATGGGCTTCACGAATACGCAGGCCCTGGCCTTCTTCATGGGTACCAGACTGGTTGGCCGAGATAATGCACGTAAGGTTTTTAATTGTTGCCTGAGAATTCAAACCACGAGCGATAAAATCATCGATACTTGTTTGATCTTTGCTCGAGTAGCTTCCGATACCATCAGATTCAACGCAGCGGTTACCATCAGTCTCTGACTGAATAACCAGGGCATTAGTAATGGTTCCACGATAGCCTTCATCTATATCTATAGCATCATCACGCACATACATAGCCACGTAGTTAGTGATATCAACTGCACCACCAAAGAACTCAATGCCGTCGTCGTAGACGCTGTAGACTTCAAGATTTTCAATTAGCGTACCGTTACCGACCGCATTAAACGCTATTCCATTGAGCTCGTTGCCTGGCGCTACTTCAGCACCGGTGTGCTTGACGATCAGATACTTTAGTACCCCAGAGTTATCGGCATTGTTATCACCGCCATAGTGGCTCTCGCCAACATCTGCTTTACCTTCGGATGCAACATGACAATCGCTTGTGGCGACAGCTGGGTAAGTGCCAGTGTAAGCACATTTATTGGTCACACCGAAGCCGTTAATAACCAGACCGCCCCACTCGCCAACATCTTCTGCGCCTACAGTGCCGAAGACAGCGTCAGTTTGTGAGGTAAGCGTAATTGGGGCTGTGGCAGTTCCGTTAGCGCGCATCTGTGAACCGCGGTTAACCACCATAAAGTCGTCAGCACTACGGAAGGCCAAGGTTGTGCCCGCCGCAATTGTTAATACCGGGCCATCGCCGCCTTCAGAGAGTCCAGCAGTTGCCAGATCAGCATCTGATGAGTAGTTTTGACCTACAACCAGGCTGCCTTCAAATACGTGTACGCCGGTGCCGATATTAGGTACGGCTAAGTCAAAGGTCAGTGGGTTATCAATATCCACAAAACCCTTTGAGTAGATACAGTTAGTGCCGTCGAATGAGCCCTGAGAGACAGTGCCGGCCAGAGTGTAAGAGGCGCAGCTAACATCTGCGTTGGTGCTACCTTCGTTGGTAACATTGGTGACTGTGTCGCCAATGGATGTCGAGTTAGCCGGCGCGATATTGATATCACCGCCGCCACAACCAGTTAGAGCTAGTGCAACCGCACTGGAAAGAATTAGTTTGTTTATAGACATTGGAAACTCCCGAAAAATTTTGTATTAAGATTTAGATCGGGAGAAAATTTAACAGTGCTTGATGACGTTTAAATGAATATTAAATGACAGTTTAATGACAGCAGACTCTTTCTCTAGATGAAGGATCTGAATGAAGAGCCCGGATGAAGGGCCTGAATAAAAAGCTTAGACAAAGAGATTAAAAAAACAGCAGGAAAAAATAAAAAAAAGCGGAAGTCAAAACTTCCGCTAAAGAACTCATTAAAATGCGAGTGACAGCGCCCTACTTCTGATGGCGGATATCTTTACCTTTTACAACAAAGACAATCTGCTCACAGAGATTTTTAGCGTGATCGCCAATCCGCTCTAGAGAGCGAACTACCCAAAGAACATTCATCACTCGACTAATGCTACGAGGATCTTCCATCATATAAGTCGCCAATTCACGCAGGGCGGTCTTGTACTCCTGATCGATCTGCTTATCTTCTTCAATAGTGCGCATAGCCGCATCCACATCAAAGCGCGCGAAGGCATCGAGAGCATTGCTGAGCATGCTGATAACCGACTGGCCAAGATGGCGGACTTCGGTGTAACCCTTTGACGAGCCGCTCTCATTGGCAAGAATAAGTGCATGGTTGGCAATCTTTTTCGCTTCGTCGCCGATCCGCTCGAGATCATTGACCGCTTTAGTGACCATCATTACCAGGCGCAGGTCGCTGGCCGCGGGCTGGCGGCGGGCAATAATAAGAATACAGGCCTCGTCTATATCAACTTCCATATTATCGACTAGCTGTTCTTCTTTAATCACTTCTTCGGCGAGCTTACTGTCGGCTTCGCCAATCGCGCGAATCGCATTTTGCAGCTGCTGCTCAACCTTGCCACCCATTTCCATCAGGCGAGTGCGAATCTCTTCGAGCTCTTCATCGAACTGCTTCATGTAATGGTTTTCGAACGTCATCTTGTCCATTGTCTTCTCCGCTTAGCCTCTTTGGCTACCTAACTAATATGGCTTTTAGCCGATTAAATTCGGCCCGCTCAATCACTTAAACACTTAATCACTTAACCAAAGCGACCGGTGATGTAGGCTTCTGTGAGCTCATGCTCTGGCATGGTAAAGACCTGCTCTGTGGGATTCACTTCAATCAAGCGGCCTAAGTGAAAGTAAGCCGTGCGATGTGAAACCCGAGCTGCCTGCTGCATGGAGTGCGTCACAATGGCAATGGTAAAGTTTTGGCTCAGCTCTTCGATCAGTTCCTCAATTTTTGCCGTGGCAATAGGATCCAGTGCTGAGCAAGGCTCATCCATCAAAATCACTTCGGGACTCACAGCAATGGCTCTAGCAATACAGAGTCGCTGTTGCTGACCGCCGGATAAACCGGTGCCCGACTGATGCAACCGCTCTTTTACTTCTTCCCAGAGACTGGCTTTGCGCAGGCTGTTTTCAACGATCTCGTCGAGGTCAACTCTAGTATCGGCCAAACCGTGAATCTTGGGGCCGTAGGCGACATTGTCATAGATCGACTTTGGAAAGGGGTTAGGCTTTTGAAAAACCATTCCTACTCGGGCGCGCAACTCCACAACATCCAGCTTGGGGGCATAGAGGTTTTCACCATCCATGCAAATTTCACCTTCGACTCGGCAGCTTTCAACCGTATCGTTCATACGATTAAGCGAGCGCAAAAAAGTCGACTTGCCGCAGCCCGATGGACCAATCATTGCAATCACTTCATTCTTGGCAATATCGACACTGACATTGTGAATCGCCTGCTTGTCATCGTAAAAGACGTTGACGTTGCGCATGGTCATCTTTGGCGCATCGGTAAAACAGCTGCCCACGGTGACCTGATTATCCGCCACTTCAAGATTCTGTTTTACTTCGGCCTTGGCGCCCATTGCAGGGTCAGTTGCATTCATAGTTTTTCCTTTCTACCAGCGACGTTCGAGGCGCTTGCGCAGCCACACGGCGGATGTATTCATAACAATTAAAAAGCTCAGCAGCACCATAATGGCAGCCGAGGTTTTTTCGATAAAGGCGCGCTCTGGACTGTCAGCCCAAAGAAAGATCTGCACTGGCAGAACCGTTGCCGGATCATTAAAGCCAGCGGGAATATCGACAATAAAGGCGACCATGCCGATCATTAGCAGTGGCGCCGATTCACCCAGAGCCTGAGCCATACCGATAATCGCACCGGTTAACATGCCGGGTAAGGCCAGGGGCAGCACATGGTGCATAACCATCTGATATTTTGATGCGCCCATACCCAGAGCCGCTTCGCGTATCGACGGCGGCACTGATTTAATCGCCGCGCGGCTGGTAATAATAATCGTTGGTAAAGTCATCAGGGTCAGCACCAGACCACCGACTATGGGAACCGATCGCGGCACATGGAAAAAGTTAATAAAGATCGCCAGACCCAGCAGACCAAAAATAATTGATGGCACCGCGGCTAGATTGTTAATGTTCACTTCGATGAAATCAGTCCAACCATTTTTCGGCGCGAACTCTTCAAGATAGATTGCCGCTGCTACACCAACAGGGAAAGACAGCATCAGAGTCAGTAATAAAGTAAATAGAGATCCCATGACAGCACCGCGAATACCCGCCTGTTCTGGCTCTCGCGAGTCACCCCGGGTAAATAGGTTACTGTTAAATTGCAGTCGAATCTTGCCCTGATCGTGGAGTTCGCCAATCCACTTCACCTGCTTGTCAGAGAGTCGCGCGGCATAGGGTTCGCCATCGAGCCAGGACTTGTAGTAGGTGTCTATATCGTCATCGGCCAGTACCCAGACGGTTTCACGAGTACCCAATAACAATGGGTTAGCGAGCAGCCGGTCTTTTAGATCAAAGCCGGATCCGTTACTCACTAGGCCATAGAGTTTGCGCTTATCACTGCGCCCGGCTACATCCGGAAACTGCTGACGCAGCGCCTGCTTGGGAACCGCCTGCCAGTTGCCCAAAATAAGCTGCTCTGGGTCAGTCAGGTTATCCACGCCAATCAAATCCTGATCGTATCCCACTTCCAATTGCAAATAAGCAATGCGGAAGGCGCCGTGACCTTTGCTGACAATATCGGTAAACAATACGGTGACAGCGGCCAGACCAATAAAGATGGCGAGACGGCCATACCAGCGGAAAAGCCGCTCTGAACGATTGCGTCGGCTGAGGGACTTTCTGATTTTTTCTAGATTGTTTACAGGCGTATTTACTGGCTTATTCATATTGCTCTCGATATTTCTTAACAATCTGTAGGGCAAAGATATTTAGCATTAAGGTGACCACAAACAGCATCAAACCCAGGGCAAAGGCGGCCAATGTCTTGGGGCTATCAAATTCCTGATCGCCGGTTAGCAGGGTGACGATCTGCACTGTGACTGTAGTCACTGAGTCCAGAGGGTTGGCAGTCAGCTTGGCAGCCATACCGGCGGCCATCACTACAATCATGGTTTCACCAATAGCGCGAGATACGGCGAGCATAATGCCGCCGACAATACCCGGCAGTGCGGCGGGAATAATCACATTGCGCACGGTTTCAGATTTGGTTGCGCCCATCGCCAGCGAACCATCACGCATGGACTGGGGCACGGCAGTAATTACGTCGTCGGCCAGGGAAGAGATAAAGGGAATAATCATCACCCCCATCACACCGCCAGCGGCCAGCGCACTTTCAGAGGAGACAGAAAGGCCAAAGCTAGCACCAAGATCACGTAAAAATGGGGCCACAGTGAGAGCGGCAAAGAAACCGTAAACCACGGTTGGAATACCTGCGAGTACTTCCAGCGCCGGCTTGGCAAAACCGCGCACCGACTGGCTGGCGTATTCGGCAAGATAGATTGCCGACATCAGGCCAACCGGTACAGCTATACACATGGCCACGGCTGAGATCAAAAGAGTACCGACAAATAGTGGCACCGCACCAAAGCTGCCGGAGGAACCCACCTGGTCTTCGCGGATCGCCGTTTGCGGGCTCCAATCAAGGCCGAAAACAAAGTCATCTATGGGCACGGATCTAAAGAATTGAATAGATTCAAACAGTACTGAAAGAACAATCCCCAGAGTGGTAAAAATGGCCACACAGGCACAGGCCAGGAGCAGTTTCTCCATAACCTTTTCAACCCGGGGGCGAGCCCGAAAACTTGAGGAAATACGCGACCAACTCCAGCCAAATCCAATCAGCGACAGGGTCATCATCAGCGCGGTTAAAGACCAGCGCGATATCACTTCAAGTCGGAGCATTAGGTCGGCGGCAGCAACCAGTTCGGGATCTGCACTTTTGCGCGGCAATACGCCCTGAGCAAGATTGGTGATCTTATTCATCAGCAAACTTTCGCCGCTGCTCTCTACCACCATGCCTCCGGCTGCCAGAGACTTAAGTACAATACTGTTAATCAATGGACCATCAAAGATCATCCACAGGCCGAGCAGCAGCAGTGACGGCAATGCGCACCAGAGAGCCACATGGGCGCCATAATAAGATGGCAGCGAATGAATATGGCGGATTCCGCCCAGGGGTTTGGCTAGGGCCAATGAACGGCCACGACCCAGGTAAAAGGCAAAGAGACCTAACCCGAGTATCAATATAAGAATATTTGTCGCTTGCATATTACTGGCACAATCTCGTCAGATAAAAAAACAGCCCAGCCTAATTGGCCGGGCCGTACTGTGACAACTTCTGGGACTTATTTCAATCCTTCTTTGCCAGTCATAGGCACCAGACCTCGGGTGTTTTCGGCCATTGCTCGGCGTTCTTTGATAGGCAATGGAATCATGCCTTTCTCCGCAAGATAACCCTCTTCACCCCAAGCTTTTTCACTAGTGAACTCGTTCAGATAGCCTTGTATACCAGGCACAACACCGACGTGGGCTTTCTTCACATAGAAGTACAATGGACGTGAAATTGGGTAAGACTTGTCGGCAATAGACTCGAAGGTTGGCTCTACAGACTCAATAAGTGACCCCTGAACTTTGTCAGCGTTCTGATCGAGGAAGCTAAAGCCGAACACGCCCAGCGCGGCTGGGTTAGCCTCAAGCTTTTGCACGATCAGATTGTCATTTTCACCGGCTTCAATATAGACGCCATCTTCACGAATCGTATGACACACTTCTTTAAAGGCATGTTTATCGGTTTTCTTTAGCGCGTTAATCCAATCGATTTTCTTACAGCCGCCTTCCAGACCCAACTCGGCAAATGCATCGCGAGTGCCAGAAGTAGGCGGGGGACCCATAACTTCTATAGCGGTGGCAGGTAGTGCCGGATTAACATCCTTCCAGGTTTTGTATGGATTCTCGATCAACTCGCCATCAACAGCGCCCGGTACCTTGGCAGCCAGTGCCAAAAAGATATCCTTGCGCGTCAGCTTCATAGGCGCAACCTTTATCGAGTTAGCAATAACAATGCCGTCATAGCCAATATGGACTTCGATAACGTCTTTTACGCCATTGGTCTGGCACTTTTTAAACTCAGAGGCTTTCATACGACGCGAAGAGTTAGTGATATCTGGGTAGTTAGTACCAACACCAGAACAAAACAATTTCATACCACCACCAGAACCTGTGGACTCAATCTTTGGAGTAGGCTTACCACTGGATCGGCCGTAGCGCTCAGCGACCACGGTAGAAAAAGGATAGACAGTAGAAGAACCTACAACTTCGATGCTGTCTCGAGCTAGGGCAGAAGATGCTGCTGCCACTGATGCTGCTGCCAATAATATGGCGAAAAGATTAGTACGCTTGTTCATATTTCTCTCCACAATAGAGCACAGGCTGTGCTGCTAGTTAATCAATTTTTGCTTGCCCGGCTAGACTATTGAGTTTATGTGACAGAAATATGACAAAAGTGCCTAAGAGGCGATTTATGAAGTTTTTATGTCTATTTTATGACTGTCACAATAATGTCATATTTTAGACATAGAGTTGTCACCCTGCTGTCACAAAGCAGCTGAATGGTTAGCTTATTAACTGAGTAGTAATTTAATTTTTTGGGGATTTTGTATGAACAAGGTACTTCTTTCTGCCGCAGTGGCCTCTACCTTAAGCTTGGCCTCCTATGGCTTCGCCGACGGCCCAATCGACAGCACGATATACGGTAAAGTGAATATCTCGGTAGTGAATACCGACAATGGTTCGACTGACCAATGGAAACTCAACAGCAATGCATCGCGCCTCGGTGTTAAAGGTAAGACTGAGATTGCCGACGGACTTTATGCTGTATACAAAGCAGAGTTCGAGATTGCGGTAGATGATGGTGATGCAAAAAATGGTCAGACCTTTACCCAGCGCAACATTATGGCTGGCATCAGAGGTGGCTTTGGTACTGTATGGGCAGGTAAGCACGACACACCGACCAAGCTGGCACAGAATAAAATTGATCTGTTCAATGACCTAGAAGGTGATATCAAGCATACCTTTGAAGGCGAGAACCGTGTTTCTAATATCATTGCCTACACCTCTCCCAATATCAATGGCTTCGCCACTACTGTTGCCATGATACCGGGCGAAGGCGCAGATGTTGACGGCGATGGCAATGACGACACTGGCCTGACCGACGGCATTTCTTACTCTGTTAGCTACAGCAAAGACAATCTCTATGTAGCTGTTGCCGGCGACCAAGATGTGGATAGCCAAGATCTTTTGCGCATTGTTGCTCAGTACAAACTCGATGCTCTAAAGCTTGGGGTTATGTACCAGCAGAACGAAGACAACCTGGGCACCAAGGATGAGTCTGGATACTTTGTTAGCGCTGCCTACAAGCTCGACAAGAAAACCACGTTGAAAGCTCAGTACGGTTCAATCGAAGATGATGCAGACGGCGATAAAGAAGACTCACTTTCACTGGGTGCTGATTACAAGCTGGCCAAAGGCACGAAGCTCTATGTGTTTTACACTGACAACACTGACTCTTCAGTGGGTGAAGCCGACAGTGAAGCCACTGCCTATGGATTGGGTATGGAACATAAGTTCTAAGTACCACTGGGAAAGCTAAAAGCCAGATTAAAAGGTGGATCTCTTCGGGGATTCACCTTTTTTTACAGTTAACGAAAGCTAACTAAAGCAACCAACTCGGGCTAAAATGCCTGTTCGATTAATTTACTCACTGAGACTATCGAAATGAGCATCACTATAAGCACTGCCAAACTTATCTGCGCAACCAGCTTACTGCTGTGCGCCAATGTATTTGGCGCCTGCGACTTTGATACAGATGACGCCGACTCACCGAATTTTATGGACCGAATTATTGACTGCGAGAAACAGTCAAAAGCTAAGCAAAGCACCAAAAAATCGGTCAGTGCTGCAACCACAGAGCTCTACGGTGATGGCACTGTTAACCCTATCTCTGGCATGGCCGAGCGACCGGTCGCCGCGCCGGGCTCAATGAATCACAGCTCAGGGAAATCCTTTGCCGCTCGACAGAGCTATTCCCTGCGACCCAACGCAAAGTTTGAGGAGTCGGTGACTATTGCCATCCAGCGCCTGCATATTGAGATGGCCCATTACTGTGCCAAGGGGTGGGCGGTAGAATCACAGTGGACTGAAGCTGACGGACGGCGGGAAGGGGATTACTATTTGCACTACAGCTTCCGCTGCGCGGATTAGACTGCTTGTAATAAATAGCTTGTAACAAATAGGCCCGCTGCGCGAGCTAAACTTAAGATTTAAAACCCTGGTATAGGGCCCCCCACTACCTTTATCGGCATCCCTTGACCTTCCACCAACTGGAAGGTCTATAGTTCTCTACACTTGATATAAGCGTGGAGCAGAAATATGAAAATTGGAGAGCTTGCCAACCTTAGCGATGTGCCAGTCAAATCCATTCGCTACTACGAAGCCGAGGGTATTCTGGCCTCGCCACAGCGATTGGAAAATGGGTACCGCGACTACTCAAAAACAGCAGTAGCCGAACTCATATTTCTCCGTCAGTCCCGTCAGTTTGGTTTTACCCTCCACGAGTGCCGCCAGCTACTTCAACTCTGGCGCGACCCTAACCGCCGCAGTGCGGAAGTGCATCAACTGGTTATTCAGCGCCAACGGCAAGTGGAGGAGCAAATCAAGGACCTCACCTCTATGCATGGGCTACTGAGCAATCTACTCAGTCACTGCGCCGCTGATGAGTCGCCTGATTGCGCCATTATTGATTCTCTGGCGGAGAAAAATCATGAGTGATTGCTGCCCATCAGATAGTCCAGCTGCCAAGCCTCGCCCAGACTACCTTCTCTGGTGCTCGGGTATAACAGTAGTAATAGGTTACTTACTTTTTTGGCTGCTGCCTGAGAGGGTGGATATGCCTCTTTGGCTGGCCACTATGAGCGAGGGGATTTTCGAGTTGGTGAACAAAATGTGGCTGGGGCTGGTGGCAGCAGTGGTGTTTGTCGGCCTGCTCGAGCGCATCCCTCGGGAACTGGTGATGTCGGCTCTGGGCCAGGGCGGCACCGTCAAAGGCATTCTCCGTGCCACCTTGGCTGGCGTTGCCCTGGACCTCTGTAGCCATGGCATTCTGATGATCGGTGCCAAGCTCTATGAGCGCGGTGCCAGCATCGGCCAACTAATGGCCTTCCTGATCGCCAGCCCTTGGAATTCTCTGTCACTCACTATCATTATGATTAGCTTGATCGGCTGGCAGTGGACGCTACTGTTTATTGCTCTGTCTATGGTGATCGGCATAGTCACCGGAATCTTTTTTGATGGCTTAGTCGCCAGAGGTAAATTACCGCCAAATCCCCATAAGATTGAAACCCCAACAGTCAACATGCTGTCACTGTGGCCCGGAATTGTCAGATTAATCAAAACCGCGGAATACACGCCACGCGCTTTCGGCAGTCTGTTGATCGACGGCATCCGCGACTCACGCATGGTCTTTCGCTGGTTGCTGTTTGGCATTGTTCTCGCGGTACTGATTCGCGCCATGGTGCCATTGGACTTATACCAGGATTATTTTGGCCCAACAGTGGCCGGCCTGATGCTCACGCTGCTTGCGGCCACCATTATTGAAGTCTGCTCTGAAGGCTCAACCCCGATTGCCGCAGATCTGCTGACCCGGGCCGCTGCGCCGGGCAATAGTTTTACCTTTCTGATGGCCGGTGTAGCCACGGATTACACCGAAATTATGGTACTGCGAGATGTGACCAAATCTTGGAAAATCGCCCTTTTCCTGCCTTTGATTACTCTACCTCAGGTGCTTCTAATTGGCTGGATTTTGAATATGGCGAGTTTAGGATAAGCGTAGGAGTAATTTAACGCTTTGGACTGACTAGCTTTTTGGGAGGCCTAGATTCATGGAACAAGGGGAAAACGACAGACAAATTCTGCACCCTGCCCGAGGCGGCTATTGATTGTCAGCCTACCATCACAGCGCCCTAGGGCATGTTTGACGATCGCCAAGCCTAGACCGGTGCCACCAGTATCCGAGTTACGGCTGCTGTCGCCGCGATAGAAACGCTCAGTGAGGCGGGGAATTTCCATCGGATCTATACCTTTGCCACTGTCCTTGACCGAGACATTGATATAGCTGTTATAGCGGGTGACTTTTATTGCTATATCAGCACCCTCCGGATTGTGCCGCACGGCGTTAAAAACAATATTACCCAGCACACTGCGAAGATCAGTGGCATCCGTATTAATACTACAGTCTTCTTCGCAGTCCAAAGAAAGTAAGTGCTTACCCTCACTGAGCAGTTCCGCCTCAATGACAATGCTTTGTAGCAGCTGGTGGAGATTAACCGTCTCAACCGCTGGCGCATGGTCATCGGACTCTAAACGGGAAATAAGAATCAAATCGTTAGCCAAGGCTTCCATCCTCACCACTTGATCGGACATCTGGGTGAAAGCTTTGTCGACCATCTGACTATTGCCGGGCATATCCTGCAGGGTTTCGAGATACCCGCGCATTACCGTGAGCGGAGTGCGCAATTCGTGGGAGACATTGCCAACAAATTCTTTGCGCAACTGCTCTAAGTTAGTGACACGAGTGATGTCGGTGACCACCAAGACAATTTCATCGGCGCCAAAAAATGAAGCAGAGACTTGGAGTATGGGATCTGAGGGATTAATCGAAGAGAGCTTTAATGAACCGTCGAATTCTTTTTGACTGATATAGCTGACGAACTCAGGCTCGCGAATCAGATTGGTGACGGCGGTGCCGCGATCATTGGAGCGCAGTGCCAGCAGGCCCGCAGCTGAACTATTCCACCAGTCGATGGTCAGGTCACTGCGCAGAACCACAATGCCCTCTTCCAGAGCCCCGGTTAAGCGGGTGATGCGATTAATAGTGCGGCGCATTCGCTCTTGGGTGCGACGGTGACGGCGACGCTGACGATTAAGGGTGTCACTGATTTCGCCCCAGACACCGTCTGTGTCCGGCGGAAAGCCACGCATACCTTTGTCGATCCAGCTAAACAGCTGAGAGATAATACTGAAGGTCCAAAAACTGTAGGCGACTAGGCCAGCAACAAGGGTTTCAAAAGGAGCGCCAAGGCCAAAACCAAAAATCACCGAAAATAGGCTGATAAGCACTACACGCCATATTTCTCTGTTCATTCCTGGTCGCAATGAATCTGTACCCTTTATTAATCGCTCGTTTCAATAATGGTGTGTTAAGCGTTACTCACTTGAGCTGAGAATCTGTAACCAGCGCCGCGGACAGTCTGCACATAGTTTTCATGGCCTGCAACTGAAATCGCCTTGCGTAACCGGCGAATATGCACATCTACAGTGCGCTCATCGAGATAGACATTGCCCCCCCAAACATAATCGAGAATCTGTCCCCGAGAATAGACGCGCTCTTGGTGAGTGAGGAAGAATTGCAGCAGGCGGTACTCGGTGGGACCTAAATTAATCGGCTCTCCGGCGATACTGACGCGGTGGCCGAGGGGATCGAAAATCAGTTCGCCAATGGATATTGGCTCCTTTAGCGCTTCACGGCCAATACGGCGCAATACGGCATTGACCCGGGAAATCAGCTCTCGCGGTGAAAATGGCTTGGGAATATAGTCATCTGCCCCGGAATCCAGACCAGCAATTTTGCTATCTTCCTCGGCCTTGGCGGTGAGCATAATGATGGGTGTTTTTGCCGTCAGTTCATCGCGCTTTAAACGGCGCAGTAGCTCTAAACCGGTGGTCCCCGGCATCATCCAATCGAGCAGCACTAAGTCCGGCTGATTGTCGATTATGCTCGCGTGAGCCTGCTGTGCGTTATCCGCTTGTAAAACATTGAAGCCAGCAGCCTCCAATGCGATAGATAGCATATCTCGAATCGCCGCCTCATCATCGACGATGAGAATTCTATGCTTGGGCATTATTTCAACCTTATCATTCATTTTGAACGTCTCATTTAATGGCCCCAACATGACACAAATATGACAGAGACAAAGTGTATCCCGATCTTTTGGATTTACAACCTAGATTTGCCGAGCATTCGAGAGTCGATATTTAAAATTCGTTCGCGCATAATGACGTCTTTTTCTAAGCTACCAGGATTCGACCATGACCATTACAGAAAACAGCGCAGTAAGCTTTCACTACCGATTAACCGATAACCAGGGCCAGGAAATTGATAGCTCTGCAGGACAGGATCCGTTGGCCTATCTGCACGGCGCTGGCAATATTATTCCAGGTCTAGAAAAAGCCCTGACAGGTAAGTCAGTTGGCGACCAAATGGTTGTCGAAGTCTCTGCTGAAGAAGGTTATGGACCGGTTCAAAAAGAATTGATTCAAGAAGTACCGCGCAGCTCTTTTCAGGGCGTTGATAGCATTGAAGTGGGCATGCAGTTTGAAGCTCAGACCGGTCAGGGCGGAGCTGTTCCCGTAACAGTAACTCTGGTGACTGACGAAACTGTTACTGTCGACGGCAACCATCCGCTGGCGGGCAAAGATCTCAACTTTGATGTCACTATTGCCGATGTTCGCGAAGCGACAGCCGAAGAACTCGAGCATGGCCATATTCACGGCCCCGGTGGACACAACCACTAAGAGCGTTTAATAAAAAACGCTTTTAGTAAAAAGCTTTGAGTAAAAAGCTTCCCAAAAAAAAGGCCACTGGTTAAAGGTGGCCTGAATGGGAGGAGATGATAAAACTAGCACCGCACAACTTAATAACGGAGCTGTGTGGTTTGGTGGGATTGGATCAATCAAACA
>Ga0257120_1000544_pt1 | contig 27400 bp, 25 predicted proteins | sample SI106_10metaG_FD_190153 | JGI IMG/M metagenome (GOLD analysis project Ga0257120, IMG submission 190153) | Marine microbial communities from Saanich Inlet, British Columbia, Canada - SI106_10 | ecosystem: Environmental > Aquatic > Marine > Inlet | place: Canada: British Columbia | collected... | reverse complement strand
CTGTTCGCCCATTAAAGTGGCACGCGAGCTGGGTTCAGAACGTCGTGAGACAGTTCGGTCTCTATCTACAGTGGGCGTTAGAAATTTGAGTGGATCTGTTCCTAGTACGAGAGGACCGGAATGGACTGACCTCTGGTGTACCAGTTGTTCCGCCAGGAGCATTGCTGGGTAGCTACGTCGGGAAGGGATAAGCGCTGAAAGCATATAAGCGCGAAACCCACCACAAGATGAGATTTCTTTAAAGGGTCGTGGGAGACTACCACGTTGATAGGTCATAGGTGTAAGAGCAGTAATGTTTGTAGCCGAGTGATACTAATAACCCGTATAGCTTATGTACAAACCGTTCCTCTCCAAGGCAACTTGGAGAGGGCAACTCTTTTTATAAGTCTATTTAATACTATTACTATTCTAATAATTCTTTTTTCTTTATGTTAAGATATTTGTTCAGCATTGCTGGACAGTGTATCGTAACTAGTGGATTGTGTTTAAATCACATTTAACAGTTAACGAAACACTAATAACTAAGGTGGTTATAGCGACGGGGCTCACCTCTTACCTTTCCGAACAGAGAAGTTAAGCCCGTTTGCGCCGATGGTACTACTACTGTGGAAGAGTAGGTCGCCGCCTTCCTTAAGACCCAATCATTTATTTGATTGGGTCTTTTTTTTGTCTTAAAATAAGTGCCTTATTAATCAATAATATAGCTGTTTGATAAAACTATATTGAGATGGGTCTAGTGATCATTTAAAAGGAAAGCTAAGAGATTTAATCAAGACAATGTTTTAAAATATGGAATCTAGAATGGATCTTAATGCTCTGAAAAATAATAAAATAGCTAAAATACCTATTGCTATTCCTACTAGTAAAAAAAAATAAAAACTCAAATTATCTTTATTGAGAAATGATAAGGTTAATAAATAAGGACTTAAAAAAAGTAAAGGAAGTGTAAAAGCTAAATATTTAATTCCTTTTGCTAGCTTCTTAGTATCTGTATGTTTTTGACTCATTTTTATTTTGAATTAATTGCTGCTCTTACATTTTTATACTTCATTAATAATTTATAAGCTTCAGTTTCTGATATGTTCAGTTTAGACCTTATCATTTTAATTCCTCGATCTACTAATTTGTCATTGCTCAGTTTCATATCAACCATTTTGTTTCCTTTAACTTTTCCCAATTGAATCATTGTTGTAGTTGATATCATATTCAATACAAGTTTTTGAGCAGTACCTGCTTTCATTCTTGAACTTCCGGTTATAAATTCTGGGCCTACTTTCACAACAATTGGATATTTAGCAGTAATTGCTAATGGACTTCCTAAATTACAAGTAATGCAACCAGTTTCAATTTTGTTTTTATTACATTCTTGTATGGCTCCAATTACATAAGGTGTTGTTCCAGAAGCTGCAATTCCAATAACAAAATCATTTGATGATATATTAAGTTGTTTTAAATCTAACCATCCTTGATCTATAGAATCTTCAGCATTTTCAACTGCAATCCTAATTGCTTTATCTCCTCCAGCAATTAATCCAATTACTAATTCGTGAGGAACACCAAATGTAGGAGGGCATTCACTTGCATCTAAAATCCCTAAACGTCCACTTGTTCCTGCTCCTATATAAAATAATCGACCACCACTTTTTAATTTAATAACTATTCTTTGAATTAAAGTTTCAATTTCCGGTATAGCTTTTTCTACTGCTAATGGAATTTCCTTGTCCTCGGAATTAATGTTTTTAACTATTTCTGAAATTGACATGTTCTCCAAGTGATTGTAATTGGAATCTTCTTCTGTTGTTTTTATAAAACTCATATCACAAATTTACAATAGTTTTATATATTAAAAAAGCTATCAGAAACTGATAGCTTTTTTAATATTTATTAAATTCTAATTAGCCAAGAATAGTATTTAAAGTTTTACTTGGTCTCATTAGTTGTGAAATCAAATTAGTATCAGCAAAATAATAACCTTTAATATCAGTTTGTTCTCCTTCAACATCTAGAAGTTCTTTTAATATTTTATCTTTATTGTTTTTTAATCTTTCCGATATAACAGAGAATTTATTTTTAAGATCAACGTCTTTATTTTGATTAGCTAATGCTTCTGCCCAGTACATCGCTAAATAAAAATGACTTCCTCTATTATCAAGTTCATTTACGTTACGTGACGGTCCCTTTTTGTTAAGTAATAATTTTTCCGTTGCATCATCTAATGTTTCAGAGAGCAAAATTGCTTTATTATTATTAGTAGTAGTACCTAAGTGCTCTAATGAAACTGCTAAGGCTAAAAATTCACCTAAAGAATCCCAACGTAAATGACCTTCTTTTAAAAATTGTTGAACATGTTTTGGAGCTGATCCTCCAGCTCCTGTCTCAAATAATCCTCCACCATTCATTAAAGGAACTATAGAAAGCATTTTTGCACTTGTTCCTAATTCTAATATTGGAAATAAGTCGGTTAAATAATCTCTTAATACATTTCCTGTAACAGAAATAGTATCCTTCCCATTCTTAATTCGACTTAAAGTAAAATCTGTTGCTTCCTCAGGAGAAAGTATTTGTATATTTAACCCTTCAGTATTGTAAGTTGGTAAGTATTTGTTCACTTTCTTAATTAATTCAATATCATGTGCTCTGCTATTATCCAACCAGAAAACAGAGGGAGTTCCTGTAGTCTTAGTCCTGTTTACTGCTAATTTTATCCAATCTTGAATTGGTAAATCTTTAACTTGACACATTCTCCAAATATCGCCTTGTTCTACAGTATGTTCTATTAAAACAGTATGATTAGAATCAATAATTTGAACCGTACCATTTTCTGAAATTTCAAAGGTTTTATCATGTGATCCATATTCTTCAGCTTTTTGAGCCATAAGACCAACATTCGGTACAGTTCCCATTGTGCTAGGATCGAAAGCTCCGTGTTTCTTACAAAAATTAATAGTAGCCCTATAGACACCTGCATAACTACTATCTGGGATTATCGCTTTGGTATCTTTTAAGTTTCCATTAGCATCCCACATTTTTCCTGAAGTACGAATCATAGCAGGCATTGATGCATCAATAATAATGTCACTTGGAACGTGAAGATTGGTAATTCCTTTGTCTGAATTTACCATGGCTACTTCTGGTCCATTATTGAATATTGTCTCAATGTCAGCGACTATTTCTTCTTTTTTAGAATTAGTAAGTTTATTCAAATTAGTTATTAAATCTCCAAAACCATTATTAACATCAACACCAATTTCTTTAAACGTCTTTCCATGTTTATTAAATAAATCACTAAAGTAAACACGTACAACATGTCCAAAGATAATTGGATCACTTACTTTCATCATGGTAGCTTTCATATGTAATGAAAATAAAAGATCTTGATCTTTGCAGTCTTTAATTTGTTCTTTTAAAAAAGAAAGCAGTTCTTTTTTACTTAATATTGAAGCATCTATGATCTCACCTTCTAATAAATGTAAACAATCTTTTAAAGTCGATTTTAAACCATTTACATCTGTATGAATAATAGAAACAGTATGATTTTTATGTAAGGTTAATGATTTTTCATTGTGTTTAAAATCACCTTGAGTCATTGTTGCTACGTGAGTTTTTGAATCTTTATTCCAAACACCCATAGTATGAGGATTGTTTTTGGCATAGTTTTTAACAGCTTTTGGAGCCCTGCGGTCACTGTTTCCTTCTCTTAATACTGGATTTACAGCAGATCCTTTAATCTTATTATATCTAGCTTTGACCTCGATTTCTTTGTCATTATTAGGATTACTCGGATAATTTGGTATGTTAAATCCTTTCGATTGTAATTCATTTATGGCTGCAATTAATTGTGGAACAGAGGCGCTAATATTAGGTAATTTGATAATGTTAGCTTCAGGTTTTTGTGCTAAATCACCCAAATATTTTAGGTCATCTGCTATTTTTTGATCTTCATTTAGATATTCAGGAAATACTGATAAAATTCTACCTGCTAGTGAAATATCTTTTGTTTCAATATTGATATTTGATGAAGCCGTGAATGCCTTTGCTATTGGTAGAAAAGAATAAGTTGCTAATGCAGGTGCTTCATCTGTTTTAGTGTAAATTATAGTTGCCATTTTTGACATAAGAAATAGAGTTTTATTCTGTAAATAAAACGAAAAGAGTCCGTTTTTTCCTCCTGTAAAGATACAAATTTGAACAGGCTTATAAAAGTGGAAAGCTTCTATAATTTAATAGAGTTATTTAAAACAAGAAAAGCCATACCATTGTATTTCTACTTTGATATGGCTTCTTGTGAAACAGATTGTTACCGACTAATCATTACAATTTAAAGCAAGTTTATTATAGCCCTGCAGTCGTAAAATGTTTCAATTAAGTCTCCTAATCGATAATTTCTCAGCCTAAACTAGATAATATCAAAAAATTCGACTCCTTTTTTAATCAATACATCTTCCTTCAATTAAGATTGTCAATGTACTAAGCTTATAAAAATCTCTTGTGTCCATAACTGTTGGTTATCTACTTACTTGAATCAATTAGCCGAAGCTAATTTTTTAAGTTTTATCCCCTAGGTAAACCTTTGGATTTATTGCAGACCATTTAGTATTTCGTTTCTTGATTAGGGTTCTTTTGAAATGTATCAAAAGTCGAAATCTGTTTAAGTCAAGCTTAAACCGAAATTAATATCTCAAAAATTTAAGATGTCTCTTAATTTTTTTAGACTAATTTTTATTTGATTTCTCGAATAAAAATTAGAAAGTCACTTCAATTAAATTAAAAACTCATATTACCTCACGATGAAATAGTTTTAATTTATTTGGATTAAAAAATGTTTAAAGAACGTTGCTTTAATAAAAACGATTGTTATTGTTGCTTCGTTTTGTTAAATCAAATATAAAACAGAAATCAATAAAAACAAGTGTCGTATCTATTTAGATATTAACTTGATACGAACCAAGGTTATTAACTTTTGTTAATAAAAAAAGCGACTCCGTTGGAGTCGCTTTTCATTATTATAAATGTAAGTGTTACATTCTTTTTTCTTTAATTCTCGCTTTTTTACCAGTAAGACCTCTAAAGTAATAAATACGTTTTCTACGAACATCACCTTTTTTGTTGATTTCAATTTTTTGTAAAGCTGGTAAATTGATAGGAAATATACGCTCAACTCCAACGGTACCTGACATTTTCCTGATCGTAAATGTTTGTGATGTACCTGTCCCCTTAACCTGTATTACTACTCCTCTAAAGAACTGAGTTCTTGTTTTTTCTCCTTCACGGATTTCATAATATACCGTAATGGTATCACCTGCTCCAAATGTTGGAAATTCTTTTTTTGCTATAAATTCGTCTTGAACAAATTTTACTAACTCTTCCATTTTAATTTTTGTTAAAGTAACATTTAAAACAACATTCACGATTTTCGCCAGAGGTTGGAATAAATTTGAATCTATATTAATATATAGACGGGTGCAAAAATAATCATTTTTATTTAAACTGCAATGATTAAAGTATTTTATGTATTACTTCTAATTGATAGTTAATCAGTATATTAAATATTTGGGAATATTTTACTGAATTTTTTTGGAAGTGGGATGGCTATTTTAACTTTATTATTTGTAAATGGATGAATAAAACTGATATTTGAAGACTGTAAATAAAGTCCGTTACCCATACTAATTAGATCTTTTTTTCCATATTTTAAATCACCTAGAATTGGGTTTCCAATCGTTGACATATGAATTCTTAACTGGTGAGTCCTTCCTGTATAGGGAATTAGTTCAATTAAATTTAAAAAACCATATTTTCTAGAAGGGATACTTAATATATTTTTAAATTTAGATTTAGATGGTTTCTCATTTATAGGGCATTCAATAATTCCATGTTTTTTTTGACTGCCTATAGTAATTGCTTTATATTTTTTTTTAATCTTTTGTTTTTCAAACATTTTATTTAAAAAAATAACAGCTTGACTAGTCTTTCCTATTAATATAGCGCCACTTGTAGGGTAATCTAATCGATGAATTGGCTCCGGGTAAAATAAAGCATCTTTCTGTTTACTTTTTTTTAAACTTGTAGTTAAGGCATTTTCCAAAGTATATTTTTTATTTCCACTAACTAATATACCAGCAGGCTTATTAATTATTGCCAAATAATCATCTTCATAAATAATTGGTAATAAAATTTTGACAGACGGTCTTTTTTTAGGTTTTTTTGGTTGGTATAATTCTAATAATTCACCACCATTAATATAATCTGCAGTATAACCTCTTTCACCATTTATACTCACATACCCTTTTTTTATAGCTTTTTTAATTCCTTTTTTTGAAAAGACGGAATTAAATTTACCAGGAGTATAATCTGAAAGGCGAAATCTATTATCTAATATAGGAACTTGATGCGATTCTATTTTTATTAATTCTGAATCCATGTGTTACTCTAATAAATCTGGTCTTCTTTGTTCGGTTCTTTTAACGGCATCATCTTCTCGCCACTCTTCAATCTTTTTTAAATGCCCACTTAGTAATATTTCTGGCACTTTCCAACCCTTGTATTCTGCTGGTCGAGTATAAACCGAAGGAGCTAATAAACCGTCTTGAAAAGAATCTGTTAATGCGCTGGTTTCATTACCTAAAACTCCAGGAATTAAACGAATAACTGAATCACAAACAATAGCGGCTGCTAATTCACCTCCGCTTAATACATAATCACCAACCGAAATCTCCATAGTTATATAGTGGTCACGAACTCTTTGATCAACTCCTTTATAATGACCACATAATATAATAATATTCTTTTTTAAAGAGAGCGAGTTTGCAGTTCCTTGGTTAAAAGTGTTTCCGTCTGGAGTCATATAAATGACTTCATCATAATCTCTTTCAGACTTTAATTTTGAAATACATTTATCTATAGGTTCAATCATCATAACCATACCTGCACCACCTCCAAATTGATAATCGTCAATTTGATTATAAGAATTGCTTGAAAAATCTCTAATATTATGAAAATGGACAGATACCAAATCCTTTTCGATAGCTCTTTTTAATATGGAGGCTTCAAATGGACTTTTAAGTAATTCAGGCAATGCGGTTATAATATCAATTCTCATTTGAAGAAATTTTATTCAAAATACAAAAATACATTTAAATGATTTAAATCAAGCTTCCCAAGTGTAATGAAATACATCGGTGTCTTTTTTCCAGCCTAATCATTCAATAAATAGTTGCTGATATAATTTTTGTAAGGTAATTTACCTATTTATAGCAAAAAAAACTCGATAAATTTATCGAGTTTTTTTTAAATTGGGTGTTATTAATTAATAATATGTAAAACGTCTTACTTGTGCGATGTATTTTGCTAATCGAATTACTTGATGGCTATAACCATATTCATTGTCGTACCAAACATATAAAACAACACTTTTACCATTTTTAGCAACAATAGAAGCATTACTATCGTATATAGACGGAGCAGAAGTACCTACAATATCACTAGACACTAATTCATTATTTATTGAATATTGAATCTGTTCCACTAAATTGCCTTGCATTGCATATTTTTTAATTATTGCATTTAATTTTTCCTTAGTTGTTTCTTTACTCAATTCTAAATTTAAAATTGCTAAGGATCCGTTAGGTACAGGAACACGAATAGCATTTGATGTTAGTTTTCCTTCAAAAGAAGGTAATGCTTTTGAAACTGCTTTACCGGCACCAGTTTCAGTAATAACCATATTTAACGCAGCAGCACGTCCTCTTCTATATTTACTATGCATGTTGTCTACCAAGTTTTGATCATTAGTATATGCATGAATAGTTTCTAAGTGACCGTGGTCCACTCCAAAAGTTTCTTCAACAGCTTTTAAAATTGGTGTAATAGCATTGGTAGTACATGATGCTGCGGAAAAAATATCTACTATATTTGGATCATGATCCAAATGGTTAACACCGTGAACAATATTTGGAATACCTTTGCCTGGAGCCGTTAATAAGACTTTTGAAACCCCTTTACCTTTTAAGTGACGAGCTAAAGCAACATCATCTCTAAAAGCACCTGTATTATCTATGACCAAAGCATCATTGACTCCGTAAAGCGAATAATCAATATCTTCTGGAGCATTAGCAGAAATAATATAAACAGTTGTTCCATTTATGATTAACGCTTTATTCTTTTCATCAATTGAAACGGTTCCGTTAAAATCTCCATGAACAGAATCCATTTTTAATAAAGAAGCTCTTTTTTCTAAAACTGTAGCATCAACTTTTCCTCTTGTAACAATTGCTCTAAGTCTCATTTGTGATCCTTTACCAGCTTTGCTCATTAGCTCCCTTGCAAGAAGGCGACCAATGCGACCAAACCCATAAAGTACTACGTCCTTGGGTATTAAGGTTTCAGATTCATAAGCTTTACTTAGCTTGTCCTTTACAAATGATAAGGCATTTTCATAATTCTGTTTTTCTAGAAAATATTCATAGGTTAATTTTCCGATATCTAATTTTGAAGGCGGTAAGTCTAAAGATTGAATTGCTTGAGCAATTTCAACAGTTTCAAAAATAGAAATAGGTTTTTCTACAAAGTCATTTGCATATTTGTGTAGATTTAAAATGTCACTTACACTGCGATCTATTAATTGATTTCTAAAAAGCACTAGTTCAATCGAATTATCATACCAAAGATTACTTGCTATTTTTATAAATTCAACAGTTGCTTTTCGGCGATCAGTTTGAAAAGACATTTCTTTTTCATAAACGTCAACAATACTCATAATTTTTTAAATTTTACAGTTAAAATATTTTGCAAAAATACTCCTTTTAAAGAGTTAAATAAAGGATAATAATAAAAATAAAAAAACCTCTGGAATGACTAATATTTAGGACTTTATTGAAAATTAAATGAAATATACTATCTGAAAATAAACGAGTTAATTTTTCCTTTTTTATTTATATATGTCATTTTAACTGGAGCTCTCTTATTTCTTTTTTCCATAATAGACTTTGCATCTTCAATATTTTTTATTTTATTATCATTGAGTTTTATAATAATAGTACCTTCCAACCCATATTCTTTTAAGTTTTCATTTAAAGTACTACTGATTTTAACACCATATTCAAGTCCATATTTATCTAACTCTTTTGTATTTAAATTTTTAATTTCTAATCCTAAATAATCTAATTTATAGGTTTCTAATTTAATCAGCTTTACAGAAATATTTTTTTTATTACTATTTCTTAAAATTTCTAAATTTACAAGATCATTTGGATGTTTAGAACCGAGATATCCTGCTAAATCAGAAAATTTACTAACTTTTTGATCATCAATACCTATAATGATGTCTCCTTTTTCAACACCACTAATTTCTGCACCGCTGCCTTTTTCAATAGTATTTACATAAACTCCTTCAGTTTCGTTAATCCCCAATTCGTTTGCAAATCTTGTATTTAAATTTCCACCACCAATTCCTAAAATGACTCTTTGAACGTTACCATATTCAATAATATCTTCAATAATTTTTCTTGCATTATTAGATGGGACTGCAAAAGAATAACCTATATATGATCCTGTTTCAGAAGTGATAGCGGTATTTATACCAACCAATTTTCCTTTTGAATTTACTAAAGCTCCACCGCTATTTCCTTTATTTACAGCTGCATCAGTTTGTATAAAAGATTGAAGATTTCCATCAAATTCATTTAAATCGCGCGCTTTAGCACTAACAATACCTGCTGTTACAGTAGATGTTAAATTAAATGGATTGCCAACAGCTAGTACCCATTCTCCAATATTTAAGTTATCGGAATCTCCAAATGGGATAAAAGCAAGTTCTTCTTTAGTATTAATTTTAATAAGTGCAATATCTGTATTGGCATCAGTTCCAATTAATTCTGCAACATATGTTTTGTTATTGTTCAAAGTTACTTCCAATTTTGAAGAATTCTCAATAACATGATTGTTTGTAACAATGTATCCATCTGCAGAAATAATTACACCACTACCAGTACCAATCCTTTCAGTTGGTTCTAAACCTTTAAAGAAGAATTTTTTATCACTATTTAAAGTTTTTGCACTAATAGTGTTTTTAACATGTACAACTGCATGGACTGTTTTTTCTGCTGCTTCCGTAAAGTCTAAATTATTGGTAGTGTTAACAGGATTTGAATTACTTGTTGTCATTAGTACAGGACTCTCTTGTTTAAAAGCTAGCTTAACATCTTTAGTTTCTATAAAATATTTATAGCCTGTTAGTGTGAATATGCCAGCAAATATGGCTACTATGATTAATTTGAAAGTTTGTTTCATGTGTAGTGATTTATTAATTAATGTCTGTAATCTCTATTATTAACAAGTAACTTGTAAATATATTTTCATAAATATTGATTTTAACTCGTATTTAACAGAGCGATAAGATTTTTATAAAGCATAGCTTTTAATATATTTGCTTTTATGAAGATGAATTTTTATAAATATCAAGGAACTGGAAACGACTTTGTAGTTATTGATAACAGAAATGGATTTTTCCCTAAAGATGATCATTCAATGATTGCAGAAATCTGTAATCGTAAATATGGAATAGGAGCCGATGGACTTTTGTTATTAGAAAATAACAGTAAAGTTGATTTCACCATGGTTTATTATAATGCTAATGGAAAATTGGGATCTATGTGTGGTAATGGAGGGAGATGTATTGTTCATTTTGCAAATTTTTTGAACATTATTAATGATAATATTGTTTTTGAAGCTATTGATGGTCTGCATGAAGCATCTATCCACAATGCAATAATATCTCTTAAAATGAATGATGTAGCTACTATTAAAGTCAATTCTAATTCGGTATTTTTAAACACAGGCTCTCCGCATCATGTTGAAATGATAGAAGATTTAAAGAATTATAATGTAGCAGAAAATGGATCCCTTATTAGAAACAAAACCTATGGGAAGGAAGGTTCTAACATTAATTTTGTAGAAAAAATTGGAACAAATTTATTTGCTGTTAGAACCTATGAGCGTGGAGTAGAAGCGGAGACGCTTTCTTGTGGCACAGGAGTTACTGCAGTCGCTGTTGCATTGTATGAAACCAATAGGATAGATACCAATAATGTTGAATTGCAAACCGAGGGTGGTAATTTGTTAGTGCATTTTAATAAATTAAATGGCATTTATTGTGATGTTTATCTAAAAGGACCAGCTAAACAAGTTTTTAAAGGAGAATGGAAATGGTAACTTTAAAAGGAAAGAATATATATTTAAGAGCCTTGGAACCGGAGGATTTAGAATTTTTATATGAATTAGAGAATAATGAGTTAGTCTGGGAAGTTAGTAATACTTCGACTCCATATTCAAAGTTTTTATTAAAACAGTATTTAGAAAATTCGTATAAAGATATATTTGAAGCTAAGCAATTGCGTTTGGTAATTTGTGTTTCAGATTCGGATATGCCAATTGGTTGTGTTGATTTATTTGATTTTTTGCCAAAGTACAAAAGAGTAGGAGTAGGTATTATTATTTCATCTAAAGAAGATTTACAAAAAGGATATGCTTCTGAGGCATTAAAAATGACTTGTAATTATGTTTTTACACATTTAAACTTACATCAAATATATGCTAATATAACTGAAGATAATCAACCGAGTATTTCTTTATTTGAAAATGCTAAATTTAAAAGAACAGGAATAAAATTAGATTGGATTTATTCTTTCGGAAAATTTAAAAACGAATTATTATATCAATTAGTCAATGAGTAATTTAAAGAAAACAATAGTAGCAACATTAATGTTGGGCTTGCTTATTATGGCTGGTTTTGCTTATTTTGTTTATACTAATATTTTTGTTCCAAATACTTCATTTGAGAATAAAAAGGCACATGTTTATATTTCTACAGGTGCAAATTTTAATGATGTTTTAGGAGAATTATCGCCTTTAATTAAAGATTTGGAATCGTTTAACACAGTTGCTGATAAAAAAGGATATCCATCTAATATCAAGGCTGGACATTTTATTATTAATAAGGGAATGAACAATAATGAAATTGTAAATGCGATTCGGAACGGTAATGTTCCTGTAATTGTAAAATTTAACAATCAAGAACGAATAGAAAATTTAGCTGGAAGTCTTGCAAACCAATTAGATGCAGATAGCATATCCTTTTTAAAAGCAATGAGAAATGAACAATTTCTTAATAAATATGGTTTAACAAAAGAGACTGCGCTTTGTAACTTTATCCCAAATAGTTATGAGGTTTACTGGAATATTTCTCCTGAAAATTTTAATGATAAAATGCATGAGGAGTCTAACAAATTTTGGAACGATGATCGAATAAAAAAAACTAAAAACATTAATTTAACCAAAACACAAGTTATTAGTCTAGCTGCAATTGTTCAAAAAGAAACAGCAAAAATTGAAGAAAGAGCAAAAGTAGCTGGAGTTTATATAAACAGAATTAAAGTAGGAATGCTTTTACAAGCAGATCCTACTGTGATATATTCCAAAAAATTATTGGATAATAACTTTGACCAACAAATTAATCGAGTTTTGTATAAAGATCTAAAGTTAGATTCTCCCTATAATACTTATAAATATCTAGGAATTCCTCCTGGACCAATTGCAATGCCCGATATTTCGTCTATTGATGCAGTATTAAATTATGAACATCATAATTATTATTATTTTGTAGCAGATATCACAAATTTTGGATATCATAATTTTGCAAAAAATCTTGCGCAGCACAATAGAAACAAGAAAGAATACGTTCGTTGGATTTCTAAACAAAAAGTAGTTCGGTAACATTTTGTTGCTGTTTTTTGAATTTATTTACTTTATCAATCCATTTTAATATCAAATTTATTATAAACTAAAGAAATTGTATATTTGCATTCCAAAAATAAAGTATAGAAACCTACTTTAAATTTTGACAGAATGAAAAGCAACTTATTTAAAATAACTTTATTACTAGTTGTTATACTTGGTATAGCATCCGGTTTCTCTTTTAAGAAAACAACTGGTTTGTCAAAATATCTTATTAATGATGTGGAGTTTTGTTATCAAGTGCCTAATAAAAACGAAGTTCATTTACTTCATCCCGAAAAACCATCTTATTATATTTTTTTAGGAAAGTCCTTTTTAGGTTTTAAAGAAGCTATTGGATTTAAAGAATCTAGAGGCGATTATTCTATTGTTAATATTTATGGTTATTTGGGTAAATATCAATTTGGAACAGGTACTCTTAAATTAATTGGCATTAAAGATACTAAAGAGTTTATCGATAATTCTTATTTACAAGAACAAGCCTTTTCTGCAAATACTTCTAGAAACAAATGGATTTTAAGAAGGGATATTAAAAGATTCCAAGGTAGCTATATCGGAGGTATTAAAATTACAGAGTCTGGCATGCTAGCCGCTGCACATTTAGCAGGGCCAGGAAATGTAAAAAAATACTTAAGAAGTGGTGGAACCCTTCAGTTTAATGACGCATTTGGAACTTCCATTAAATATTATTTAAAAAAGTTTTCTGGCTATGATACTTCTTTTATAGTAGCTAACAAAAGAGCAAAAGCTTAAAACCTATTATTTTTGAATAATAAATATGGTCGGTCTTTTATGAAGATCTACTTTTGTTTTTTTCCAATTGTTAGCGCTTTGTGTCTTGATATACTCAGTTGTTAAGGTAATATCACAAGCAACACAAACATAGGTCTGAGGGTGTAATGTGTTGATCAAACTTTCTAACATTTGATTATTTCGATAGGGGGTCTCAATAAATAATTGTGATTGATTTTCTTCTATTGAAAGTCTTTCTAAACGCTTTATTTCTAATTTTCTTTCTCCTTTGTCTATTGGTAAATAGCCATTAAATGAAAAATTTTGGCCATTAAAGCCACTAGCCATCATTGCTAATAAAATTGAAGAAGGACCAACTAAAGGAACAACTTTAATTCCTTTGATATGAGCTTGTTCAACTACAGCAGCCCCTGGATCTGCTATTCCTGGACAACCAGCATCAGAAATGACTCCAACATTTTGGCCTTTTAAGCAAGGTGTTAGCATTTCAGGAATTTCAGTTGTATCTGTATATTTATTTATTATACTAAAGTGAAGACTTGGTTGACTTTTTTTTGGACAAATATTTTTAATAAACCTTCTTGCATTTTTTTCGTTTTCTACTATAAAAATATCAATATCTTCAATAGTTTTTTTTACTAATAGTGGTAATACTTCTAAAGGAGTTGTATCACCTAAAGTACAGGGTATTAAAAATAAATTTCCTTGTGCTTGCATTTATTTTAGTTTACTATTAATTTTTTAATGATAGATAAACCTTTTGTAGAAGTAACTTTGACCATATATATTCCTGATTGTAATGAATTTATTGAAATATTGGTTTCGGTAAGACCTGAAATATTTTTTGTTAGAGCAATACTTCCTTTAAGATCATAAATACTAATATTTTTTATTAAACTATTGTTAGAAGACTTAATATTTAAGGTGTTAGAGGCAGGATTGGGATAAATGGAAACAGTACTTATATTAAAATCTGTAGTTGATAAGATGTTCCCTTCAATTTTATAAATGGATCCGAAATTATCAATTATGTATAATTCTTTATTTTTATCTTCTCCAAAAGAAACCCAAGAACCATTATATGGCCCGTGATTAATTTGATTATTGGATTGATCAATGGTTCCAATTTCTCCACTACAAAAATCTGCATAAAAGTAGATACCTGAGAAATTTTCATAAACTTCTCCACGATAAACATATCCGCCAGTAATTGAACAATTACCTCCGGAGTGACTGTATTCAGCTACTGGGAAAGTCAAATCAAACTCCATTGGACATCCAGATGTATTGTATTCTTGGTTGCCTTCGTAACACCTCCATCCATAATTTTGACCAGAAACTCCTGCTGCAGCTCTATCTATTTCTTCTTTAGAACCTTGACCTACATCACCAATCCATAATTCATCTGTTTCAGAATCAAAAGAAAAGCGCCAGGGGTTTCTTAATCCATACGACCAAATTTCATCTAAAGCATTGGGATCTCCAACAAAAGGATTGTTAGAAGGAACCGCATAATTAGTGCTACCTTCAGTGTTATCAATATCGATGCGAAGCATTTTACCTAATAATGTTTGTAAATTCTGTGACCTATTTTCAGGGTCACCAGCACTACCGCCATCACCTAAGCCAATATAGAGGTATCCCTCTGGTCCAAAGCGTAAACAGCCACCATTATGATTAATGTAGGGTTGTTCAACTTCTAGAATTTGGAATTCAGAATCGGGATCTGCAATATTGGGATTACTTGTACTTACGGAAAATCTTGAAATCTGTGTATTTCCAAAATTATCGATATAATTAACATAAAAATAACCATTATTTATATAATCTGGGTGAAAAGCTAAACCTAGTAATCCTCTTTCATCATAGTTACCTCCGGGAGTTAAAACAATATTTTGTATGTCTAGAAAAGGAGTGGGGTTAGTCGTTCCGTCTAATTGAAGTATTTCAATAACTCCACGTTTTTCTACAATAAATAATCGGTCATCACCTACATTTTGCATTTCTACTGGGTTTGAAAAACCTTCTGCGAATAAAACTGTGTAAATATCTTGTGAGAAAGAAATTGTAGTAATTAATAATAATAGTAAAGTAAGCGTTTTATTTTTCATTGTTCTTTTTATTTTTCTACTAAAATAATAAATTAAAGACGATTGGCAATGCTATCACAGGATAGATCTAACATTCGATACACGTTTTGAAATCCTTCACTACCTCCATAATAAGGATCTGGAACATCCATATTTTCGTTTGGAAATATTTCATTTAGTATTAAATAAACTTTTTCCTTATCAAAATCATTCCTAGCTATTGATAAAACATCTTTTTTATTTGCATTATCCATCACGAAAATATAATCAAAATCATCGAAATCTTGTTTAGAAAATTGTCTGCCTCGTTGATCGGTGATATTTATTTGATGTTTTTTTGCGACTTCAATACTTCGTGGATCGGGTTTGTTTCCAATATGCCAATGTCCAGTTCCAGCTGAATCTACAAATACGTTATTAGAATCAATTTTAGATTTTAAAATACCTTCTGCTAATGGGGAACGGCATATGTTTCCCAAACATACCATGAGAATTTTTATTTTCATCTCTGAAAAATTAAATAAATAAAACTGACTTTATAAGGTTAGCTTTTTATTAAGATCTTCTACGTATTTTCTGAATTGTTTATCAGTACTAGATAAATTATCTACCGTCTTACAAGCGTGTAAAACCGTTGCATGATCACGTTTTCCAATTTGTGATCCAATAGAAGCTAAAGAAGCTTTTGTTAATTTCTTAGCAAAGAACATGGCCAATTGTCTTGCTTGAACAATATGACGTTTTCTGGTTTTTGATTGAAGAGTATCTACATCCATTTGGAAATATTCACTAACAACTTTCTGGATATAATCTATAGAGACCTCACGACTCGTATTTTTTACATAATTATCAACGATTCTTTTAGCAAGATCAATTGTAATTTCTTTTTTATTGAAAGAAGAATGTGCTATCAATGATATAATAGCTCCTTCTAATTCTCTAATATTGGTTTTAATATTGTTAGCCAAAAACTCAACGATAACTTCAGGCATTTCTACACCATCTCTATAAAGTTTATTTTTTATAATGGCAACTCTAGTTTCGTAATCTGGATGATTTAATTCTGCTGAAAGACCCCACTTAAAACGAGACAATAATCGTTGTTCAATGTCAATCATATCAACTGGAGCTTTGTCACTGGTTAAAATAACTTGTTTCCCATTTTGATGTAAGTGATTAAAGATATGAAAGAAAACGTCTTGAGTACCAGCTTTACCAGAAAGTAATTGAATGTCGTCTACTATTAAAATATCAATAATTTGATAAAAATGAATAAAATCGTTTCTATTATTCTTTTTAACGGATTCTATATATTGTTGGGTAAATTTCTCAGCAGAAATATATAGAACTGTTTTTTCTGGATATTTATCTTTTATTTCAACACCAATTGCATGTGCTAAATGAGTTTTTCCTAAACCAACTCCTCCGAAAATTAATAGTGGATTAAATGATGTTCCTCCTGGTTTGTTTGCAACCGCCATACCTGCAGACCTAGCTAGTCTGTTAGAATCTCCCTCTAAAAAATTATCAAAACTATAATTTGGATTGAGTTGTGATTCTATTTTAACATTTCGAATCCCAGGAATAATAAAGGGATTCTTAAGCATTGGATTTTTATTTTTAATAGCTACGTCTACTTCTTGAGATCGTAAATGATTTCTATTAGAGCTAGGAATTTTTTCTGTAAACGGTTGTTTATTACCGTAAGTATTTTCCATTTTAATAATGTAGACTAATTTGGCTTTTTCCCCTAATTCTTTGGTTAATGCAACTTTTAGTATTTTAACATAGTGTTCTTCAAGCCATTCGTAGAAAAATTTACTTGGTACTTGAATGCTAAGAGCATCATCTGTTAATTTGACAGCATTGATTGGTTCAAACCAAGTTTTGTATGCTTGAGCAGTAATGTTGTCTTCAATAAAAGTTAAGCATTTATTCCAAACCAGGTCAGCTGTTTTGCTCATAGTAAAAATAGAGATGAATAGTTAATATTAATAATTAATTTATTAAGAAAGATAGTACCCCTCAAACAACTTCTTAACATTGCAAATATGTGAACAAAAAAGTTATAAAAAAAACACTTTTGGTATTGAATATTTGTTTTTTTTTTCTCATATTAACGTCCTGATAAATCTACAACAAAACTTTCTTATATTCTTAATTTATTTTGAAAAAAACATTTACTAAATTAAGAGTTCGATATGCGGAAACTGACCAAATGGGAGTCGTGTATTATGGCAATTATGCACAGTATTTAGAACAAGGACGTACAGAATGGTTGCGTTCATTAGGATTTTCTTATAAATATATGGAAGATAATCAAGTCATGTTACCAGTTGTGAATTTAACTATAGATTATAAGTATCCAGCTAAATATGATGATGTTATAAATATAACGACTACTCTAAAAAAGACTCCCTCATTTAAAATTGAATTTTATTATGAAATTCACAATCAGGAAAATAAACTTTTAGTGACCGCAACTACCAATTTAGTGTTTGTAGATAGTATTACTAGAAAATTGATAAAAGCACCAGATTATCTATTAAAAAAATTGAAAGAACTGTAATTATTTTTGTTTTACTATAATGGATACCTTATAGGTGTTTTCAAAAATTTTAAAAATTCTTATTGCTTCTTTTTTTCGTATTGAAATTATAAATTCACAATCTAATTCCATTTTCTGATTGATAATTGAAATATTTTCATCCTTGATGATGCGCATTATCGCATTCATTTCTGGATATTCAAATTTTATTAAAAATTCCTCATCAATAGTTTTATGGATAATTATCGAATTTTCTAAAGCTAATTTCGCACCATTTTTATAGGCCTTTATCAAACCTCCAACTCCAAGCTTTGTGCCCCCAAAATAGCGAACTACTACCACTAATATATTTGTAACATTAAATGACTGTAGTTGGCCATAAATTGGCATTCCTGCACTATTTGAAGGTTCACCATCATCATTTGCTCTATAATGATCATAATTTTCTCCAAGCTGCCATGCATAACACCAATGCCGAGCATTATAATGTTGTTTTTTTAGAAGCTCTATTTTTTCTTTAATTTCTTCTTCATTAGTCACTGGAAAAGCATAGCCATAAAACTTACTACCTCTATCTTTAAAAAGTCCTTCTTTTGAGGCTTGCATTATTGTTTTGTATGAATCTATATTATTATCCAATTATATTGATATTAAAATAATACTTAAAATTGCTAGCGCTATTCCAACCCAATTTTTCCTAATAAGTTTTTCTTTAAAAATAAAAATTCCTGCAAAAGTTGATAGTGCTACTATGGAAACATTGTTAATCGCGAAAATTCCTGAACTTTCTAGTATGTCACTTCTCAACGTTTTCACCAAAAAATAAATAGAAAAGTAATTAGGTACTCCAAGACATATTCCTGCGATAATATTTTTAAATTCAAAATTAAAACTTCCCCTAATAATCTGAATTATTATAAATATAAAACCAATAATAGCCGCAGCTAGAAATATAATTGCTGAAAACAAGGGAACGTCGTTATTTGCAACATAAGTATCTTCTAAAAATTTAATGCTTGTATCAATAATTCCACTACCAATAAAAACCAATATGGGTAATACTATTGATTTTCTATTCACAGTAATTCCTTGATTGGATTTATTTGAAGTAAGATAAACAGCAATTAAAGCAATCGCAATACCAATTAACTTTAAAGTACCAAGACTTTCGTTATAGTATAGAAGTCCAAATAAAACGGGAACTACAACACTCATTTTAGTGGCAACAGAAACGACTGAAAGCCCACTTTTTTGGGTTGTTAACCCCATTAAATTAAAAACAATGATAAACAAAGCCCCTAATATTAGCGTGTAGTAAAACCAATCTAAATTTGGTAATTGTGAAATTGTGATTGTTCCATTATAGCTTAAAATTCCAGTTGTAAAAGCAATACAATAATTTACAACGATTGCTTGAAAGATATTTATTTGAAACTTTTCAAATAATTTAAATATGATAAAAATTATTGTAGATGCTAAAATGCTAAGTAGTAAATAAATCAATTATTTATGTGTTTTTTGAGTTTGTTTCTTGATCTACTTTAAATAGATCTTTTTTTAAAATAAATAAATCTACGATATCTTCCTTTTTTGGAATAATATTCCAGCTATGAATTCCAAGTTTTTTTGCTGATTCAGTATTTTCTTTGGTATCGTCTACAAATAAAATTTCTTTTGGATTAATTTGATGTGTATCTAAAACAAAATTATAAATATCAGAATTTGGTTTTGTTAAATGGATCTCTTGTGATAAATAAAAAGCATCAAAACAGTTTTTAAAACGCAGGAACCTTTCTATAGTCATGTTTTTAATTACTTTTTCTATATGTAAATCGTTGGTATTACTCAATAATATTAATTGATACTTTTTTGAAGTTGCTAAAGCTTCAATATATTTAAGTCTGTATTCAGGGAAATCTAAAATAATAGAATTCCAAGCCTCAGAAAGTTTGGTTTTAGTTGTGTTTAAGCAAATTTTACAATAAAAATCTAAAAAAGCAGAAGTGCTAATAATTCCTGTTTCATATAGTTTATTAATTTCAACCATTTCCTTAGAAAATGAGTGAATACCTAATTTCCTCATCTCAATATATGGAGCTTCTTTATCAAGATTGATAAAGACATCTCCAAAATCAAAAATGAGTGTTTTAATCATTTAATACTATTTTTAAGGTGTCTTGTTTGATTTTTGATTCAGAACATATTTTTCCATTTATAAAAGGTGCTTTTGTACCTTCTTTAAAAAAAGGAATGCCTTTAATTATTCGAGCTTCATCCCAAAGGTTTTTATCAATAAAAGTTTGCAGTGTTTTTGCACCACCTTCAATAATTAATGATTGAATTTTATACCTATATATAAGCTCAATAATTTGTGTAGCTATATTTTTTGAAAAATCAATAAGTTCGTAAACAACATTTTTCTCATTTTCTTTACTTACCTCAGTTATAATAATTGTTTTAGCCTTAAGATCAAAAACGTTTGCATCTATAGGAGTTTTTAAGCTTTTATCGATTACTAATCTAATTGGCGAATTTCCCTCCCAATCTCTGGTGGTTAAACTTGGATTGTCTTCAATTGCTGTATTCGTTCCAATAAGTATTGAAGATTCTTCAGCTCTCCACTTGTGTACTAATTGTCTAGATTTTTTATTAGTTATCCAAACTGGACGTTTTTCAGTTTTGCCTTTAGGTGAAATAAATCCATCTGAAGATTCTGCCCATTTTAAAATAATATAAGGCCGCTGCTTTTTAAAAAAAGTAAAAAACCGTTTGTTGAGTTTATTGCATTCTTTTTCTAAAACTCTTTCAACAACATTACTACCATGATCTTTTAAAAACTTTATTCCATTTCCTGCTACTTTTGGGTTTGGATCCATACTTCCAATAATAACTGTTTTGATTCCTTTTTCAATAATTAAATTCGCACAGGGAGGGGTTTTTCCAAAATGACTGCAAGGTTCTAAACTTACATAAATAGTTGCGTCTTTTAAAAGAGATTGATTTTTTACACTAGCAATTGCATTTACTTCAGCGTGAGGCATTCCAGATTGATAATGCCAACCTTCACCGATTATCTTATTTTTGTAAACGATTACACTTCCTACCAAAGGATTTGGATAGGTATTTCCCAAACCATTTTCAGCAAGTTGGATGCATCGCAACATGTAATTTTCGTGTATCTTCACATTGTAAAAATACAAGGATTAATTTATATGAAGAAACCAATTATCCGTCCAATCTTAAAAAAAGACAATCACCAAATAGCCAGCGTGATACGAAAGGTTTTAATTGATTTTAGAGTTCCCAAAGTTGGTACTGCTTATGCCGATAAAGCATTAGATGCGCTATATGAAGCATACCAAAAACCACGTGCCATCTATTTTGTAATAGAATTTGATGGACATATAATTGGTGGTGGAGGAATAGCAAAACTTGATAATTGTGAAGAAAATATTTGTGAATTACAAAAAATGTATTTTTTAGAAGAAGCTAGAGGTTTAGGTTTAGGTGTTGAGATGATCAATATTTGTATCCAAAAAGCTAAGAGTTTTATGTTTGAAAGTTGTTATTTAGAAACGATGACCTATATGGAGGCTGCTCAAAAACTATATTTAAAAAATGATTTTAAATATATAGACGGCCCCATTGGAAATACAGGGCATTATTCCTGTCCAGTACATATGCTAAAAAAAATATAAGTTTTGAGTGTAAAAGAATTAAAAACATATTTTATAAGTTCATTAAAGAGTTTATATCCATCAAAAGAAGTTTTGTCCTTCTTTAATTTACTCGCAGAAAAATCATTGGGTTTATCGAGAATTGCAATTGTGCTTCAGCCAGAAAAGCAAATTTCAGAAAAAGAGAAATTTGTATTTGATAACGCTATTTCTCGTTTGAAAAATTTTGAGCCAATTCAACATATTTTGGGAACAACTGAATTTTTCGGACTCCCTTTTTTAGTTGATAAAAATGTATTAATTCCTAGACCAGAAACCGAAGAATTAGTAGCTTGGATTGCTGATGAGGCTCAAAACGAAAACATTACTATCCTAGATATAGGAACTGGGAGTGGATGTATAGCTATTTCATTAGCTTATCAATTGCCTAAAACTATAGTTGGTGCGATTGACATTTCTGATAAGGCATTGTCAATTGCAAAGCAAAATGCCACACTCAATAATGTGAATGTGAACTTTATGAAAGTTGATGTTCTTGAATTTGAAAAAAGTTTGATATTAGAAAAGCATTTAGATTCTAAATTTGATGTCGTTGTTTCCAACCCGCCCTATGTTAGAATGTTAGAAAAAGAACTCATGAGCCCCAATGTAATAGAGCATGAGCCTACTATAGCATTGTTTGTAAAAGATGAAGATCCATTGCTTTTTTATAGAAAAATTGCTCAACTAAGCAATATATATTTAAAGCCAGAAGGAGTACTTTATTTCGAAATAAACGAATACCTTAGTGTAGAGATGGAAAAAATGTTAACGATGGAAGGTTTTAAAAATATCGAAATACGAAAAGATATATTTAAAAAAGATCGAATGATAAAATGTATTAAAAATGAGAAAACTTACTAGTATTTGTGTTTTTTGTGGGAGCTGTGAAGGGAATGATATTCAAATTATTAAAACTGCAAAAGAATTAGGAAAGGCCTTAGCCAATCACAATATAGAATTGGTATATGGTGCCGCAAAAATTGGCATAATGGGTTTAATTGCGAACGCTACTCTAGCTCATAAAGGAAAAGTGACCGGTATCGTTCCAACATTTTTAAAATTAAGAGAAGTGGTTCATTTAGGGCTTACTGAATTAATTATAACAAAAAATATGCATGAGCGGAAATTATTGATGCAAAATAGAAGTGATGCTTTTATTACTATGCCCGGTGGAATAGGTACTATGGAAGAACTTTTCGAAATATTAACCTGGTTACAATTAGAACTTCATAGCAAGCCAATTGGTTTGCTAAACGTAAATCATTATTACGACGATTTAATAGTTATGCTTCAAAAAATGGTTGAAAAAGGTTTTTTATCTAAGGATAATTTAAAATTATTAATAGTCGATGATCAAATAGACACCTTATTGGAAAAGATGAGAAACTTTAAAGCTCCTCAAAAGCCAAAATTGCTTACTAATGAATAGCGCTGTTAAGCATTATTAGTGTAATAATAGCTTTATGTTTGCATAAGATAGGGGTGTTATTTATTCACACATTCCCTAAGACTGTGAAGAAAGTGGCTTAAATTATAAAGGAGTTATCTACTAAGATTACAATAGAGATGAGTTACTTACCTTCTGGATTGTATTACCTTCAAATCTCAACAGATTTAGGAACGGTTACTAAAACCATTATTAGAAAATAAATAGTTTAAATAATAAATTACAAACCACTCTATTAATTTAGGGTGGTTTTTTTATGCCTTATTTTTAATAGTGAAAGGATTAGAAATATTGTGTTTGTGTAAATATCTGTTAAATAAGTAATTATTTTTTTAATTATGATAAAATATTGGTAATCAGTAAACTAAAATTTTAAATACAATAAACTTTGTTAAGGTAGAGTTGTTATTAGGAGGTCCTAAAGGTTTTATTAGGGACTAACTTATTATTAATTTAAATTCAATGCTATGAATTACAGACACTTATCTATTATTATTTTATTGATAATAATACAACTTGCTTATCCACATGGCACCGTAACAAGTCCAGCCAGTCGTATTTGGAATTGTTATCAGGAAAATCCTGAAAATCCTGATTCTGCTCCTTGTATAGCAGCAGTTATATCTCATGGTACACAACCATTGTATGATTGGAATGAAATTAGCCAAGCGAACGCTAATGGTGAACATGAATTATATGTGTTTGATGGTAATCTGCCTAGTGGAGGCCGACCAGAGAAGTACGGTGGCATGGATCAAATAACATCTGAATGGGTTGCAACCCCTGTTTCTCCAGGACCTTTTACAATTACATGGACAAATACTGCTCCTCATGCATCTGAATATTACGATGTCTATATTACAAAAGAAAGTTGGTCACCAGATCAAATATTAACATGGGATAGCCTTGTGCTTCTAGTTAGAACACCCCCAAGTCCAGCAGCAAGCACCGTAGACATACAAGTAACTTTACCTGTTAGAACGGGCAGACATATTATTTATAGTGTTTGGCAGCGATCCGATAGTCCAGAAGCATTTTACTCAACCAGTGATATAGACTTTGGTGAAGTATTATCTATCGATGACCTTGATGGGGCTTCTACAAAAATTAATTGGAGCCATAATTACCCCAATCCATTTAATTCAACAACTAAAATTGCTTATCGAATAGAGGATGATGCATTTGTAACTATTACAGTATACGATATTTTTGGTAAAAAAGTTTCAACACTCGTGAATAGCAATCAATTTTCTGGTGAGCATGAAGTAACATTTTATGGAGAAAATTTGAGCAATGGTGTCTATTTTTATATTTTACAGGTTGGAAGCTATACAGAATCAAGACGTATGATTTTACAAAAATAATTTTATCTTTTTAGATAATATAAATTTTTAAATCATTGCTTATGTCATATAATGCATAAGAATTTATTTTTTGGATCTTTAATTAATAACATTAATTATTATTATGTATGAGAATAAATTGTTTATAATTTTTTATGCAAACCTGGTAGGTGTTATAACCTTTGAGTTTTCATTTATTATATTTGTTTAATGAATGTGAAAAAACAAATCAGTGATCTTCGGGAGGAGTTAAGGCTGCATAACTATAATTATTATGTACTGGATAATGCTACGATTTCAGATTATGATTTCGATATAAAACTGAAAAAACTTCAGCGAATAGAAGAAGAATATCCTGAGTTTTATGATGCAAATTCTCCTACACTAAGAGTAGGAGGATCGATTACTAAAAATTTTAATACGATAAAGCATGATTATAGAATGTATTCTTTGTCTAATTCATACTCAAAAGAAGATTTAGAAGAATGGGAAACACGTATTAAAAAATTAGTAGATGGAGAAATAGCATATACTTGTGAACTTAAATACGATGGAGCATCAATTAGTTTAACATATGAAAATGGAAAGTTATTGAGAGCTGTTACTAGGGGAGATGGTTACCAAGGAGATGAAGTTACCACCAATATAAAAACCATTAATTCAATTCCTTTAGTTTTAAAAGGAACCTATCCAAATCGCTTTGATATTAGAGGTGAAATTGTTTTGCCTTTTGAAGGATTTAATAAAATGAATAAAGAGCGCATTGCAGAAGGAGAAGATCCCTACAGAAACCCAAGGAATACAGCTTCAGGAAGTCTAAAATTACAAGATAGTAGTGAGGTAGCTAAACGACCTTTAGATTGTTTATTGTATCATATTGTTGGAGATAGATTACCTATAAATACTCAATTTGAAAGTTTAGAAAAAGCTCGAGAATGGGGCTTTAAAGTACCAGCTATTGCTAAAATTGCTAAGAGTATTCCTGAGGTTATTGAATTTGTAGATTATTGGGACATCCACCGGCATGATTTACCATATGAAACTGATGGAGTTGTTATAAAAGTCAATAGTTTATTTCAGCAAGAAGAATTGGGTTTTACCGCAAAAGCACCACGTTGGGCAATTGCTTATAAGTTCAAGGCAGAAAAAGCTTCAACTGTTTTGAAAGAGATTACCTATCAAGTTGGACGTACGGGTGCGGTTACACCAGTCGCCAATTTAAAACCAGTATCCCTAGCCGGAACTATTGTTAAAAGAGCATCCTTGCACAATGCGGATCAAATCGAAAAATTTGATATTAGAGTTGATGATACTGTTTTTGTAGAAAAAGGAGGGGAAATTATTCCTAAAATTGTTGGAGTAGATTTAGAAAAAAGAACTAAAAACTCTTTACCCACAATATACATTACTCATTGCCCTGAATGCAATACAGAACTAAAAAGACAAGAAGGAGATGCCAAGCATTTTTGCCCCAATGTCGATGGGTGTGCACCACAAATTACAGGTAGAATTCAGCATTATATTTCAAGGAAAGCAATGGATATTGACGGATTAGGGTCAGAAACCGTTTCTTTATTGGTTAAAAATGGTCTTATTCATAATTATGCAGATTTATATGAATTAACCGTTTCTGATATTTTACCTTTAGATAGAATGGCAGAAAAAAGTGCTATAAACTTAATTGTTGGTGTTGAGGCTTCTAAAAACATTCCTTTTGAAAGGGTCTTATTTGCTTTGGGTATTCGATATGTCGGAGAAACTGTAGCAAAAAAATTGTCTAAACATTATAAAAGTATAAATGGATTGGCAAACGCTTCCGAAGAGGAATTAATCAATGTAGATGAAATAGGGGAAGTTATTGCAAAAAGTGTAGTAGATTTCTTTTCATTATTTGAAAACAATGATATTATAAATCGCTTAAAGAGCTATGGAGTTCAAATGAAAATTTCTGAGGAGGAATTAAGCAATCAAACCAATAAACTTGATGGCAATACTTTTGTGGTTTCCGGAGTATTTACAAAGGTTTCTAGAAATGAATTAAAACAATTAATTGAACAAAATGGGGGGAAAGTATCAAGTTCAATTTCTAAAAAAACAAATTTTGTCATAGCTGGAGATAAAATGGGACCAAGTAAGAGAATTAAAGCTGAAGACCTAGGAGTAGCTATTATGACAGAAGATGATTTTTTATTAATGATTTTGTAAATTGATTAATACTTCAGGCTAATGCTGTATTTTTGTATTGAACTGTAATTGTTTTATGTTAAAAAGAATTCAAAAAATATTCTTAAAAAGAAGTATTGATAGAAATTTAGAAAACAGAGATGTATCTAAAATTAATGATCAATTGCATACAATAGGATTTTTAGTCGATAAAGAAATAAATATTGCTTTTGAAAAATTTTATGAAATTTCCAAAGATCTTGAGTTGCATGAAAAAGATGTTAAACTATTTTTCTTTTCAGAAGTAAATACTAAAACACCAACATTGCATCAAAATAAAATTAATAACAAACATTTTTCTTGGAATGGCGAGATTCAAAATAAAAATGCAAACGATTTTTTAGAAATTCCTTTTGATGTTTTGGTAGGTTACTATCGTACTAAAAATAAGTATTTAGATTTAATGATATCTAAAAGTAATGCAAAATTTAAAGTTGGTTTTAAAGAAATTGACAATCGTCTTTTTGATTTGTTAATAGATGTAGACC
>Ga0257120_1000542_pt1 | contig 27415 bp, 25 predicted proteins | sample SI106_10metaG_FD_190153 | JGI IMG/M metagenome (GOLD analysis project Ga0257120, IMG submission 190153) | Marine microbial communities from Saanich Inlet, British Columbia, Canada - SI106_10 | ecosystem: Environmental > Aquatic > Marine > Inlet | place: Canada: British Columbia | collected... | reverse complement strand
GCTGGATGATGAAGGAACTGACTACTATTTTGAATTTTCGATTAAAACCGATCCTTTAACTGGAGACGTGGGTTTATTCATTACAGATTTTGCCGAAGAAGATGAGGTTGATGAGCAATCTAGACTTTGGGAATCGCAAATTGGAGAGCTGCGTCACATCCTTGGAGGTTAACTCTCAATCAACCCAACAACTATCTTCGCTTTTCTTTAGTTAAGGCTCATTGAAAAAGCTCCATATCCTCATAATTAAGTCCTACTTAGGACCGTTCATCTTAACCTTCTTCATTACGTTATTCATATTCGTAATGCAGTTTTTATGGAAGTATATTGATGAATTGGTAGGGAAAGGTCTAGAATGGTATCTAGTGGCGGAACTCTTGTTCTACGCGTCTGCAAACTTAGTGCCTATGGCACTCCCTTTGGCAATCCTACTTGCCTCCATTATGACCTTTGGCAGCTTTGGTGAGCACTACGAACTTGTCGCAATGAAGTCTAGTGGCATGGGCCTTTTCAGAATTATGTTCCCTCTTCTAATAGTCACTTTGCTTACAAGCGCTTCTGCTTTTATGTTTACAAACTTTGTTTGGCCCAAGGCAAACTTGGAATTTGCTACTCTACTTTATGATATCCGACATAAAAAGCCAGCATTTGATATTACACCAGGCACTTATTATGGAGGGATTGACGGTTATGTTATTAGGATAGGAGAAAAAGATGAAGACGGACGAGGATTAAGAGATATTCTTATCTATGATCACTCAAAAGAGGAAGGTGGAAATCCACATGTAATTAGAGCTGAGAAAGGCAGGATGGAAATGAGTCCAAACGAGCGATACTTGTTGTTTGAGTTGGAAAATGGCTCAAGTTATGAAGAAGTTCAGGGAGATAATAAACCCCATATGCTTTCAGATTTTGACAAAGAAATAATGCGGTTTGATTTGAGCGGTTTCCAGATGGAAAGGACTGATAAAGATATCTTCAAGGACAATTATCAAATGTTGAATTTGAGCCAACTAGAGACAGCAATTGATACGCATAGAGTTAAACGGCAAGAAAAGAAAGAAATATTAGATTCGAAAATCTACAATAGGACATTCAAACTTCAGAAACTTGATTCTGTAGACCAGAAATACCTCACTGATTCAAATTTGATCGCAGTATTTGCAGACTTTGATAAAAAGAATGAATTGGTCTTTTTAGAATCAGCAATTTCCAACCTTCGTCAATCAAAGTCCAATATTGCCAACAAAAAGGAACTCCTTGATGGAACACTTCGGAATATTAATCGACATCTTATTGAATGGCATAGGAAATTCACCCTTTCCATTGCATGTATCATTCTTTTCTTCATCGGTGCCCCGTTAGGCGCTATTATTCGCAAAGGAGGTCTTGGATTACCCGTAGTTATTTCCGTATTGTTTTTCTTGGCGTACCACATTACCTCTATTACATTTGAGAAGTTAGCCAAACAAGGAGAAATGGATCCGGCTAAGGGAATGTGGATCGCTTCGATGATACTGATGCCAATTGGTTTGTACTTAACCTACCAGGCAAGCACGGATAGCAAAGTGCTGGATATGGAAACATACTCAAAGTTCTTTAGAAAAATTATGGGTCTATTCATTAAATCTAATATTGAAGCAAACCCCTCCAAATAATGCGGATTCTAGTAGTTCTTAGTCGCGTCCCTTGGCCATTAGAAAAAGGAGATAAATTGAGGGCATACCATCTAATGAGGGAATGGTCAGAACATCACAAAATATACCTATTCTGTCTTTCAGACAAAGCTGTTCATCCTATAGCAGAATCAAAACTGAACGAGATTTGCGAAAGAGTTGTAATTCATCGACTTCCTAAGCTTCAACTACTTTTAAGATTATTCATAGGACTATTCAATAAACTTCCATTTCAAGTAAATTATTTCTATTCGAAAAAAGCCAAACGAAGCTTTGATAAGTTTCTTGATCAAGTGATACCTGATCATATTTTTTGCCAGCTAGCGAGAACTGCCGAGTACACCCTTGATTATTCTGTAATCACCAAATCACTGGATTATATGGATGCGTTCTCAACTGGTATGTTGAGAATGTCTGAAAAGGCTACATGGCCATTGTCTGCAGTCATGCGTGTTGAATACAATCGATTGAAAAACTACGAAGAACAAATCCAATCATCTTTTCGTTCGCGTTTCATCATTTCAAACCAAGATCGCACTCAACTCAATTATGTTGAAAATTTAGAGGTCGTGCCAAATGGAATCGATCCTATTTTCCTGCAAAAAAATAAAGAAATCGATAAAAAATTCGACATTCTATTTACTGGCAACATGTCATACAGACCTAATGTTGAAAGTGCAAAATGGTTAGTGAATGAAATAATGCCCATGGTTTGGAGAGAAAATCCCAACGCTATTGTTTGCCTGTGCGGTGCCAACCCATCCAATCAGGTTAAGTCTTTGGCAAGTAAGAAAGTCCACGTAACTGGTTGGGTTGACGACATTTCTATTGTATACCAAACATCAAAAGTATTTATTGCTCCAATGATTGTAAACACGGGGCTTCAGAACAAATTACTTGAAGCTATGGCCTGTCACATTCCCAGTATTACCACTACCCTAGCCAATAATGCACTAGGAGCTACTGATAAGAAAGAAATTCTTATCGCAGACTCTTCAGTTGAGTTGGCAAAATGTATTTCTCAACTTTTGGAAGACAAATCGCTTTCCAGTAAATTAGGGAAAAACGGGCATGATTACGTAACTCAAAATTTTTCTTGGATCAGATCTGCTGAAACATTTGAAGAGCGTTTTAAGATCTGACTCACAGGTATGAACATTGAGCATTGAATACTTACTTGGATGGCATACAAAAAGGCCATATTCATAGTATAACTTGGATATTTGAATGAATATTTGAATGACAACAAAAAAGAAAGAAATGAAGAAGATTTTTGTGCTTGACACTTCTGTAATTCTTCATGATCACCAATCCATTAACAGTTTTGATGAGCATAACATATGTCTTCCAATCACGGTATTAGAAGAACTCGATAATTTCAAACGTGGAGCAGATAGTAAAAATTATGAAGCCAGAGAATTTATTCGTCTCTTGGATAAATTAAGCTCAGAGCAACGTCTGCAAGACTGGATACCACTTGAAGGACCCAAGAGAGGTAAGTTTAAAATAATAATGGATAATGGCGGATTAAAAGTCGATGCCGAAAAAGTCTATGCGGAAAAAAAAGCCGATCACAAGATTCTGAATACTGTAATGCACTTAGTCCAAACAGAAAGAAACTCCAAAGTAACCTTAGTATCAAAGGATATTAATTTAAGGCTTAAGGCGAAAGCTTTGAATTTGCATGCGGAGGATTATGAAACTGGTAAAATTGAAAACATCAATGAGCTTTATCAAGGCAGTCTTACAATTGACAACGTTGATAGCGAATACATTCGGGAATTGTATACAAATGGTTGTACAGAAAATTTGGCACCTCTTGAGAAGGCTATCGATAATCATTATTACATTTTTAAAAATGGAAAATCATCTTCCTTGGCATTTTACAATCCAATAAATAAGACGATGGAGAGAGTTGAAAAACTCTATTCCTATGGAATAAAACCAAGAAATGCTGAGCAAACTTTTGCTATGCATGCTCTGATGAATCCTAACATTAAATTAATGACGATGTCAGGCGTAGCCGGCACAGGCAAAACACTCCTCGCACTAGCTTCTGCCTTAGAGCAACGAAAAGATTTTAATCAGATTATTCTTGCTCGACCAATAGTCCCACTGAGTAACAGAGATATAGGCTTTTTGCCAGGTACTGCAGAACGCAAGATTGATCCTTACATGCAACCATTACGGGATAATCTAGAATTCATTAAAAGTCAATTTTCTGAAAATGAAAAACGCTTTAAGCAAATTATGGTTCTCCTGAAGGATAATAAAATTGAAATCACCCCACTGGCCTTTATCAGAGGTAGAAGCCTGAGTAATGTATACTTCATAATAGATGAAGCACAAAACTTGACGCCACATGAAGTTAAGACCATAATCACCAGAGCTGGAGAGAACACGAAAATCATTTTCACTGGCGATATTAGACAGATTGACACCCCTTATCTTGACGAACAGTCTAACGGCCTAAGCTATATCATCGACCGACTAAAGGGCAATCCATTATTTGCACACGTTTCACTCACAAAAGGAGAGCGGTCAGAATTAGCAAATTTGGCTAATGAACTACTATAGTTAAACATCAAAAGAGTTAGGATCAACCTTAAACGATGTCCGTCATGTGAATCCTGGACTAATTCAAAAGTCGATAAATACGAAAGCTGTGGATTTGAAATTCATGCTGAGCGGAGATCGGTAATTGCTAAAAGACGCGAAGCTGAAGATATTTGCATTCCAATATGGCGGATAGATTCTAAGGACCCTAATTGGTTGAAAGTTATAAAACGCCCAATTCAATTCGTGCAGTTGCTTCTTTATACTATCGTGGGCTTTTTCATATACTTCTCAACTTCTCTCGCCCATTAAATAATGAGACGTGATTATCTCATTTTCTATCTGCTTTTTTTTGCATAGAAAATTGTTGAAGTCTATTTCAATAACATCTATTTCCTGTATTCATATTTTGAGGACATTATAGCTTTAATAGACGTGATAATTATTACGATCGGGTTTTCATTCTACTACGAATGGATGTTGCCTAAATTGGACTCTCGATTTAGTTCGGATATCTATGATGTTTTCTGCTATTTCTTAGGTTAGGTATGGTCATCTTTCTTTTTTACCTAAATAGACCGACTATCCAAGCTCATGAACAATCTTTAAAATCTTAGATACAGCCGGGCAAATTTTGGCGTTTTTTCTAGTTAAATGAAGTATTGCGGCTTGTCCTTTTTGATCGGTATGCGGATATTCCCTGCAGGCTTTTGGCCTATAGCTGTATATTGAGCAATAATTATCAGTTCCTAGAAATGGGCAAGGCATTGAATTGAACACAAAATCACCATCTTCATCCACTCTTAAATGCCGAGCTATAAACTCTTTCGAGCTTAACTTTTGCTTTCTTGCTATCTTGTCAATGTCAGAATGTAATAATAAGGGGCCTGTTGTCCTGCAACAATTTCCACATTCAAGGCAATCAATCTCGCCAAATGCTTGATTATGTGCCGTTTGAATCCGTTGATCAAAACCTTTTATACTTTTCAGCGTATTAAGCGTTTTGGTCAGGGATTTCTTATTACTTTCCGTCCAATGTATGGCCTTTAAATGTTCAGAGTTCAATATTTAGAAAATCTAATTTTGTGCAAATTGCAAATTATTGAACTTTTTTTAGGTTTTTTTGCGGATTAACGTATGACGAAAACCAAATCTAAGAATGCTTTCGACCTGATTTATGATTCGGGCAAGTCTATTGAAACTGATCAGTTTCAATTTGCATGCCGTGGTCATTTCAGTTCATCGATAACCGATAATATTCTTTTTCTGACTGAAGGGAATTTACTCAGTTTGGACTCGCCTAAGATTGCAAAAAAGGTGTACTACCTAATGGTTGAGGGACTTCAAAACATTACCAGGCATCAAGACAAGACTCAAGATGGGGGGGATTATGAAGGAGGATTATTTATTATTAATAGGCATGCCGAATCTTACAGCATTACTTATGGTAATTGGGTGGCTGCGGAGATAAAGGATATGCTGGTCGACAGCTTAGCTACAATAAGTAATAAGGAGCAAGCTGAACTCAAAGAGTATTATCTTGAGATCTTAAACAATTCAGGTTTCTCTTCAAAAGGTGGAGCTGGCCTTGGCTTAGTAGATATGGCAAGAAAGTCATCGGGAAGACTGAGTTACAAATTCGTCCCAGTAAATGATGGTTATTTCTACTACCTAAATCTTTGTATCGCAATTGATAAAGAATCATTTGACGAATCGCTGACTGACGGTTATCTCGATCAGGCCATAGACATTCACAACTCTATGATTGGTTGCGATGCACAAATCATCTTCAAAGGTTTATTGAATGAAGACAATGTCAATCACTTATCAAATCAAATTGATACTGCTGTTAGTGATGATCCTGATGGGGATGGACTTGGTGTTGTAATGACAGAGCTACTGCGAAACGTAGCAAAACATGCATATAATTTATCTAACGAAATAGGTAAACCAGGTGTGTTCCTGCTTCAAAGAGTGGATGGTGGATACTCTATGCTTTCAGGGAATTTCGTACTTGAAAACGCGACTGAGCGTCTTGACAAAGTCATGAATAAGATTAATAAGTTGACAGCTGAGGATTTAAATAGCTTTCTTCAAGAAAAGGCGAATGCAGGAAAAACCAAGGGTACGGGTTTAATGCAGCTTCGAAAGATTAGCGGCCACTCCATTGAACATGAAATTTTCGTCCATCAGACCACTCCCCCATTTTTTATTCTTAAAATTCAATTGACGAAATAAGAACTGAAGGTTTACCTTTGGGCTTTAATGACATTTTCCTCGCCATTTCTTCTTTGGGCGCTCGGTCTTCTGACCATACCAGTCATTATTCATTTATTTGAGTTTAGACGCTTTAAGAAAGTGTTCTTCCCAGATATCTCTCTTCTAAAGGAGGTTCAGTCAAAATCGAAGACAAAAAATGAGATCAGACATCTGATTGTCCTTCTTTCAAGGATGCTTTTTATAGCTTTCTTGGTTTTGGCTTTTGCAGAACCAATAATAATCATTGATCAGGATAAAGGAGATTCAAATGACATCTCAGTATTCATTTACATTGACAATTCTCTCAGCATGCAAAGTCGGCTTGACGGATTTGACCTGCTTACGCAGGCAAAGCAAGACGCTTTTGAAATAATTGAGTCATATCCAAACGAAACACGATTTCAACTGGTAACCAATGATTTCCATTCTTCTCAAAGACTCTTTATTGATAAGGAAACGTTTACATCAAGAATTGATGATATCGATTTGTCGCCACAAGTAAGAAAAGTAAGCGATGTATTGGACTTCCATCCAAGAAGTCAAGGTCAAGAGATCACAAACTCGACCTTTTATTTATTATCAGACTTTATCGGAAATCTAGATTCATTACCAATAAATGATGATACAAATAGTGTCGTTCGATTTATCAAATATGGACAAGAAGAAGTGCCAAACGTCTCCATTGACAGCCTTTGGCACAATTCGCCAATAATTCAAGTTAATTCAGAAACAGAATTAATGGTGCGAATTAAGAACCATTCGTCATTTCCTATTTTGGACTTACCCGTTAACCTTTATTTAAATGGAAAAACGTCATCAGCAGCACTGGTAAATATTGAGCCAAATAGCTACATAGATACCTTGTTTACTATAATTCCAGATCAATCGGGTTATCTGCAAGGAATGATTTCAATTGACGATTCGCCACTATCCTTCGATGATAAATTCTATTTCACTCTGAACATTAGTGGAGCCTTGGACATTGTTGAAATATCTGAAATCAATGAAGAAAGTCCATTTGAAAGGCTCTTCGATAGTCCAGAATATTCCTTCAAAAGGATGAACTCAAACCAGATCCGGTATGACTCCTTAGACAATCTCGACTTTCTTATATTAAATTCTATTTCCAACTACAGAAGCGGTCTTATTGCCAAGATGAGTGACCTAGCGGCGTCAGGAAAAACTATTCTAATAACACTACCAAAGTCGTTTGATACCGGGGCCAAATCAAGTCTGGCAGACTGGCTCTCCATTTCAATTAACGATTGGGACTCCTCAAGTCTTGATGTCAATCGGATTGAAATGAATGACCGTTTATTTATGAATGTTTTTGATAATCAACCATCTAACATGAATTATCCATCGGTAAAAGGACATTGGCCAATCGCTGGATCTAACTCAAAAACTCTACTCCAACTTTTCAATGGAGACCCGATCCTAAGTTCAATCCGTTTTAATGAATCATCCATTTTTGTATTAAGTACTCCGCTCTTAGATGTAAATACCAATCTGCATAAACACGCCCTTTTTGTGCCATCAATTATTAATATGCCTGGGTATAATGGAATTTCTAATAGTCCATACTACATTATTGGAACTCAGAAATTAAAAATGACTAATCCAAAATCTGAGAGAATTGAAATTTTATCGCGACAAGATGGATCTGTATTTAGACCTGGAAGAGCACATGATGGTTTGATGTTGAACAACCAAATAAATCAACCTGGATATTACCGTATACAAACCGACTCAAGCCTTCATCAATTGATCTCATTTAATTATAACAAGAGTGAGAGCCAAACAAGTGCCATGAATGTTCAAGAGATTCAGTCTATGTTTCAATTAATGGGGTTGTCTGCAACTGCCATTGATTCGGAATCAGATGATCTGGCGGCTGAAGTTTATACAGCAGAGTTTGGATTTGAACTGTGGCCTATATTTTTACTCGCTGCACTCACAACTTTTATACTTGAAACGATTTTGATTAAACTTTTCAAATAATGAAAAAGCTCGTTAAACATGCCTTGGTTCAATATCCAGGTAACAAACTTGACAAACAAAGAATTGATCTACTGGTGGTCAATGGTAAAATTGAGCAAATAAAAGATGAAATAGATGAAACCATTGCAGACGTTGTAATAAGTGGGAAGGATTTAGTGCTATTTCCAAGCTTAGTTGATATGCAGTGTGCAATTGGTGAGCCTGGTGAAGAAGAAAAGGAAGACTTTCAATCTGCATCTAATGCCGCTCTTGCTGGTGGATTTGGTGAAATTGTAATGTTACCAAACACGCAACCAGTATTAGACTCAAAAACTACTTTATCCGGAGTGAAAAATGAGACTAAGCATTTGCCTGTTGGTATACATGCATATGGCGCTCTGTCCAAGGGGTGCTTGGGCACCGAACTAAGCGAAATGTTCGACTTAAGCTCATCTGGAGCAATTGGGTTTACTGATGGGAAAAGCCCTGTAACGGACTCTAACATGATGAAAAGGGCGCTAGAATATTCAAATGGACTCAATACAATAATTTGCTCATTCCCTTTAGACGCTCGAATTAACCCTGGCGGGATTGTCAATGAAAGTTTAGATAATTTGATATTAGGATTAAAGCCATCGCCTAATCTAGCAGAAGAGTTGATGGTTGTGCGTGATCTGTATCTTGCAGAATACACTAAAGCACGGCTTCACTTCAGCACTATTAGCACAGAAAAATCAGTTGAATTGATTCGGGATGCGAAGAAAAAAGGAATTAATGTTACTTGCGGAGTGGCAATTGCAAATTTGATCTTTACCGAAAAGCAGCTGGCAGGATTTGATTCAAACTATAAAACCAATCCTCCATTAAGATCTGAAAAGGACAGAAACGCACTTTTAACTGGAGTAATGGACGGAATAATAGATGTAGTAGTCACTGATCACACACCAGAGATTATAGAAAACAAGGATCGAGAATTTGATTTCGCATCTTATGGCATGACTATGCTGGAAACAGCATTAAGTCTAGTAAACGAATACCTTACTGAACTGCAATGGGATAAGCTTGTAGAGACAATGAGCATAACGCCAAGAAAAATCTTAAATCTTCAACTACCAAAACTGGAACAAGGAGAAGAATTTAATTTCACCTTATTCGATAGTGCAGACTCATGGGTATACCAAGATGATGTCAGGCAATCAAAGGCATCGAATTCGCCCTTATTGAATAAAAAACTTTTGGGACGTGTAATCCTGGCTTAGTCTAAGGGAAGTTGAAGGCCATCAAATGCAATCTGCACGCCTTCGGGTAATTCTTTATTGACTGCAACATGACAACCCATTTGATGACTTATGTGTGTTAGGTATGTTTGCTCAGCGTTTATTTCTTTAGAAATCCCCACGGCCTCATCAAGCGTAAAATGGCTTATATGTTCGGTCCTTCGCAGCGCATTCAGCACTAAAACCTTAGGTTTTTGAATTTTACTCCAAGTATCTTTTGGAATGCTATTGGCATCCGTAATGTATACGAAATCACCAATCCTAAATCCCAGTACCGGCAGCTTATGATGAAGAACAGGCAGAGGAGTAAACTCTAGACCACCAGCAATAAAAGGGACGGTATCAATCCTTGAAAATTTAATTTCTGGAGCACCAGGATATTTAATTTCTGCAAATGCATAGTGAAACTCATTTCTTAGTGCTTGCTCTACCCTCTCGGAGGCATGAACCGTAACAGATTGTCTCTGTATGAAATTGTATGCTCTTACATCATCCATACCCGCAGTATGATCCTTGTGTTCATGTGTAAAAACCAGACCATCTAGTCTATCGACATTGTGCCTAAGCATTTGTTCCCTAAAATCTGGACCACTGTCGATTACAACCTTTGCGCCAGCATACTCTATTAACATACTTGTTCTTAAGCGCTTATCCTTTATGTCAGTACTTTGACATACAGCACATCCACAACCGATAACAGGCACCCCCATGGAGGTACCGGTTCCTAAAAATGTAATCTTGATGCTTGTACTTGGCACTATACTAAAACGGGTAACTCATAAATAGCCTTAAGCTTCGCAATGGTATAATCAATCTCATCCTTGGTATTATTCTTACTAAAAGAAAACCTAACAGCCGGCCTGTTTGGATCAGATCCAATCGCGGTTAACACATGTGAACCTAAATTACTACCAGAATTGCATGCACTGCCTCCAGAAACAGAAACACCCTCGATATCCAAGTTAAACAGCAGCATTTCCTTTTTATCAGATTCAGGTAAGCACACGTTTAGGACTGTATAAAGTGATTCACCTTTTGCATCGCCATTGAACCTAACATTTGGAAATAAGTCTTCAAGTCTTTGAATCATGTAGTTTTTTAATCCAAGGATATATGACGAATGTTCTTCCAAATTATCATAGGCTAAATCCAAGGCTTTTGCCAATCCCATAATTCCATAAACATTCTCCGTTCCAGCGCGCATGCTTCTTTCCTGAGAACCACCACGAATTATTGGTTTTATTTTAACTTCATTGTTTACGTATAAAAATCCTGAGCCCTTTGGACCATGAAATTTATGACCAGCACACGTAATAAAATGTGCATGAATATCCTTAACATCAAGATTGTAATGCGCTATTGTCTGGACTGTATCGCTATGAAATATGGCGTCATATTCTTTGCATATCTCTCCAACCTCTTTTATTGGAAGTAAGTTTCCCAATTCATTGTTTGCGTGCATAAGCGAAACGAAGCTTCTTTCGTTTGCTGCCAAAAGCTCTTTTAGATGATCTAATTTAACATGACCATTTTTATCTACATCTACGACTGATAATTTTATTCGACCCTGAGCTGCTAATTCTTCCAGAGGATATAGCACCGCATGATGCTCAATTGCGCTGGTGATGGCATGAGTTATTCCCAGGTCATTAACACTACAAAGAATTGCCATGTTATCAGCCTCTGTGCCTCCACTTGTAAAAATGATTTCTCCTGGTTCTGCATTGATATGTCCTGCCACTCGTTTTCTAGCTAGATCAATGGCCGCCCTAGTCTTCCGTCCAAATGCATGCGTTGAACTCGGATTACCAAAATCATCCTTCATATACTTCAGCATTTCTTCAATCACAATGGGATCGAGAGAAGTGGTTGCTGCGCTATCAAAATATATCTTCATAAGAAAAGACTTAGATAAGTTCAGTTAGTTCTTTTTCAAATCGCTTCGCTAAATCATTCGCTGACTTAACAGTGCTAGACTCCGTGTAAATTCTAATAATAGGTTCTGTATTTGACTTTCGCAAATGCACCCAACCATCTTGAAAATCAATTTTCAATCCATCTACAGTATTCACCTCCTCATGAGAATACTTCTGTTTCATTTTCTCAATGAGTTCATCTGGCACCATTCCAGGTTTGAGTTGAACCTTGTTCTTCGCCATTTCATAATTGGGATATGACGCCCTCATCTCTGACATGGTTTTACCCGAATGAACATAGTGTGACAAAAAGAGAGCGATGCCTGCCAATGAATCCCTACCGTAATGTAAATCGGGAACGATAATCCCACCATTACCTTCACCACCAACGACGGCACCCACTTCTTTCATTTTCTCCACAACGTTCACCTCGCCTACGGCACTTGCATGGTGATTTGCGCCCGCTGCTCTCGTAACATCCCGAAGCGCTCTGGAAGATGATAAATTACTTACCGTATTGCCTTTTTCAACCTTCATATAATAATCGGCTATTGCAACAAGAGTATATTCTTCACCGAACATTTCGCCATTTTCTGATATGAGAGCTAACCTATCTACATCAGGGTCAACTACAATACCAAGATCACATTCTTTGGACTTTACAATTGAACAAATCTCGGTTAAGTTTTCTTTCAGAGGTTCTGGATTGTGTGCGAAAAAGCCAGACACATCTTCATTTATCATTTCAACATGTTGAACGCCTAAAGCATCTAATAAAATCGGTATCGCTAATCCACCGGTTGAATTAACTGGGTCAACTGCCACTTTCAGGTTTGCCTTTTGGATCGCTTCCTTATCTACATGTTTGTAGTTCAATACTTGATTAACATGCTTTTGAATCCAGGTATCGTCCAATTTGTATGAACCAGCTTCTTCGACAGAAGCGAAATCAAATTCACCCCTATTGATTGCTTCAACTAAGATGGTGCCTTCCTCGCCAGAAATAAACTCCCCTTTCTCATTTAGGAGCTTCAGCGCATTCCATTCAATTGGATTGTGACTGGCTGTTAAAATGATTCCGCCATCAGCATTTAATCCAGGTACAGCCACCTCCACTGTTGGCGTTGTGCTTAAACCTAAATCTACAACGTTGACACCACTTGCTATTAGTGTTGATGACACAAGATCGGATAGCCAGCCTCCTGATGGACGAGCATCTCTGCCGATTACAACAGTCGGATTACTTTTAGATGAGGTATTTTTAATAAACTGTGCAAATGCCGATGCAAAATTCACAGCATCTATTGGGGTCAGATTATCACCAGGCTTTCCGCCTATAGTACCTCTGGTACCTGAAATTGAGGAGATTAAAGTCATATTTTTTTTGAAGGTGCGCAAAGATATACGTTCATCAACAGAAGTTCTATATCAATAGTATGACTAGGCTAATTTCCTAGGTATGAAAGTCCGCTATTATTACAAACTTTGCATTTATGTTCAGAAACATGTTAATAACGGAATTTTCGAAACGAACTAATCGAATTGTCAAAAATTAAATTTGTTCAAACCTCGTTAGCATGGACAATGTAGGAGATAACTTCTTTGAAAATAAGCTCAGTGCTCTGACCGTTCGATTTGAAAAAATGATATCGGATGGAGCGATGTTATATTACGATGTTGACGACTTAGAAGATCTCTTGGAGCATTATATAGTAGTGCATAAGCTAGAGCTAGCTCAGCATGTTGTCAATACAGCAAGAGCTCAATACCCGACCAATCAACAATTAGCCATTAAAGAGGCAGAGCTGTTATCGCTGACAGAGAGATTCGTTGAAGCACTCGACTTACTCAATTCAATAGCAATTTTGGAAAATTCGAATCCTGATTTCCACATTTTAAAAGCATCTATTTTAGGTCAATGCGCAAGGCATGACGAAGCTATTGGCTCTTTGCAGCAAGCTCTTAATTGCGCATCTGATGAACACGATATGATTTTCATGAACTTGGCTATTGAATATCAAAATGTCCAGAATTACCCAGAAGCAATTAAGTATCTGGTCAAAGCTTTAGATGCTGACCCAAATAACGAGGATGCATTGTACGAGATGGCATATTGTTATGAGCTTTCAAAAAACCACAAGGAGAGCATAATCACATTCAACAGGATAATCGATAAAGCTCCTTACAATGAGCACGCCTGGTTCAATCTAGGTGCAAGTTATCAAGCTTCAGGCCTATTTGAAAAGGCCCTAGTTGCGTTTGATTACGTAATAATCATCGATGAAAACTTTCACGCTGCATACTTTAACAAAGCCAACGTATTAGTTCAACTGGAGAAGTTTCATGAAGCAATTGACTTATACAAGAAAGCCTTGGCATTTGAGATCCTTGATTCACTCATATACTTCTACATCGGAGATTGCTACGATAATTTAGAGGAGCATAGAAATGCACTTACATATTTCGAAAAGGCGGTTAAAAAGGATGAAACCATGGCTGAGGCTTGGTTGGGCGCTAGTAGCTCACTAGATGTTTTGGGAAGGGAGTTTGAGGCACTTGAGTATGCTAAGAAAGCGATTTCTTCAGATCCAGAGAATGGAGATTATTGGTGCTTTTATGGCGGTTTACAGTCAAAATATGACCTACCAAACGAGGCGCAAATATCATTTGAAACAGCGATTGAAAAAGGCTACTTAATGGAAGATGTTTGGGTGGATTACGCCCAGCTTTGTTTGAGTTTGAAAAACGATGAGAAGGCTCAGAACATTATTGATCGTGGTTTAAGTCTTCATGAAGACAATTTTAGACTTCAACTGTATCGAGCGGTTGTGTTGTATCGGCAAAAAAATGAAGACGAGGGTTTTGAAATTCTAGTTCAAGTTTTAATGCAGGACCCACTTCTAATTGAGGAGTTCATTCTTTTTTATCCGAAGGGAATGGAAGTGGAAGAAATACAATTCCTTATTGAATCAATGAAATAAAGCAGTATTGCTACAAAAGCTAGACAATGAAAGAAATTACAGTAACTGAGTTAAAAGCCAGAATGGATGCAGGAGATGATATTCAAGTCATCGATATTCGAGAATCAAACGAATATGACTATTGTAATTTTGGCGCGCAACATATTCCAATGGGGGAAATCATGGGTAACCTTGATTTAATATCAAAAGATAAGGATGTGATTTTACATTGCAAATCTGGCGGCAGGTCTGGAGCTATGACTCAAGCGCTTATGTCAAGAGGTTATGTAAATGTGATGAACCTCACCGGTGGGATTTTGGCATGGTCGGACCAGATTGATCCTTCCATTCCCAAGTACTAAATGATGAAGACTTATTTATTCAATGCCCTAAAAGGAATGGGTATGGGAATGGCTGAAGTTGTTCCAGGCGTATCTGGTGGTACAATCGCATTCATTACCGGTATTTACGAGAGACTTATTAATGTCTTTAGAGCCATAGGCCCTGACCTGATTCAATCTTTGCGAAATGATGGTATTAAGGGAGCTTGGAAAACTCTTGATGGGGAATTTTTGGTGTCGCTAATTGGAGGAATGCTTGTGGGTATTGTGATTGGTGTGTTTTTAATTACCTATCTGCTAGCCACATATCCATTGCTCGTTTGGTCTTATTTCTTTGGACTTATTCTCGTTAGTGCATGGTTAGTTGGAAAGCAGATTTCTAATTGGAACGGTCAAATCATTTTCATGTTTACCCTAGGTGCGGTTATTGCTTACTATATCACCATTGCTATTCCAGCAGCGGGAAATCCAGCCCTTTGGTATGTTTTTCTATGTGGATCTATTGCTGTAAGCGCCTTGTTGTTACCTGGTATTTCAGGTAGTTTTATACTTCTTCTTTTGGGGATGTACACCTACATAATACCAACGGTTAAGGAAGCTCTTAAAACCTTTGAAATTGATAAGCTGATCATACTTGCTGTTTTTGGAACAGGAATGCTTTTGGGTATGGCTGTTTTTTCCAGAGTCATTTCGTGGACATTTAAATACTACAAGGATTTAACACTTGCCGTCTTAACGGGCTTTCTGCTTGGTTCGTTGAATAAAATATGGCCGTGGCAAGAGGTCTTGTCTACAATGGATAAGGAAAGCGGAGAGAAAGTGGTGGTCTTCAGCAAAAGTGTATTGCCAAGTACATTTTCAAGTTTACAAGACAACTTTCTATATGGTAATGAACCACAAATATTGGGTTGCATATTATTAATGATAGCCGGTTTTTTGACCGTATTTCTTTCAGAGCTCTTGGCAAATAAGTTTTCAAAAAATTGAAAACCTACGCTTTAATTGGACACCCACTATCCCACTCTTTTTCAGTTGATTATTTCTATGAAAAATTCAAGAAGCAATCAATAAACGCTGAATACGTCAATTGGGATACTGAAGGTATCAATGGTTTGAAAACCGAAATATTTGATCGTGGTTATGCTGGTGTTAATGTGACGATTCCATACAAAAAAAATATCTTGTCTTATTTGGATGAGCTCACACCAGAAGCGAAGCAAATTGGTGCTGTAAACTGTATTCAAATCCAAGGTAAGCGTTTAATTGGACACAATACAGATGTAATTGGTTTCGCCCAATCTCTTTCCAATTCTATCAATACCCGGCCATCATATGCACTAATTTTTGGTAATGGCGGCAGTTCCAACGCAGTTCAATTCGTCCTTTCCAAAATGGAAATACCCTTTAGAGTGGTTTCTCGAAGCGCGCATCTGACATACGACAATCTAAGTTGTTCGGACATCGAAAACTCTGAATTACTGATTAACTGCACTCCACTTGGAATGTATCCTAACGTAGATAGCTATCCAGACATATCTTATGATTCCATATCAGAAAAACACATTGGTTTTGACTTGGTATATAACCCTTCTGAAACAGCTTTCTTAGCGAGAATAAAGGGCCGCGGAGGAAGGATAGTGAATGGCCTCGAAATGCTGAGACTTCAGGCTGAAGCAAGTTGGACTATTTGGAATTCTTAGGTACGTAACGAGTTCGTAGTATTTCTTCTGTTTTCATTTCCTCACCATCTTTAGGCCAATACTGTGTGTATTTCCAACCTGTGTCAGGAGGTAAGCTCATTAGAATAGAGTCGATTCTACCGTTAGTATCAAGCCCGAATTTGGTCCCCTTATCGTATACGAGGTTAAATTCTACATACCTGCTTCTCCGGTGCATTTGCCAAGCTTTTTGTATCTCAGAAAACGACTTACCCTTATTCTGGTTCATTAACTTGCTATAAGTTGGAGCAAAGGTCTCCCCTACCTCTAACAAAAACTGAAATAGCTCATCTTTCGATTTTCCTTCAGATTTAGTGTTTAATCTATCAAAGAAGATTCCACTGACACCTCTGGATTCATTGCGATGTTTAATGTAGAAATAATTATTTGCCCACTCTGAAAATCTATTGTAATAGGACGGATCGTGCTTAACACATGCGTCCACCAGCTGATTATGAAACCACTCCGTTTGTGATTCATCAACATAATTAGGCGTTAAATCTATTCCACCACCAAACCACCAGGTATCCTCATCCATTTCAAAGTACCTGACATTCATATGTATAATTGGCACATGAGGATTGGAAGGATGCATTACTATAGAAACGCCTGTTGCGAAAAATTCATTCGATGCCACTCCTAAAGCACTAGAAATATTAGGAGGTAATTCGCCATAAACGGCTGAGAAGTTTACACCTCCTTTTTCAATTACGTTTCCATTCTCAATCACACGAGTATCACCACCACCGCCGCCAGGTCTCTGCCATTGATCTAGTTGAAACTTACCTGTACCATCTTCTGACTCTATTGCCTCACAAATAGATAACTGAAGCAACTTGAGTCGAGCCGCTATTTGTTCTTTGTCAATGGCCATTCTCCAATTTTTTTAAGGGTGAAATTATGGTACTGGAAAAATCGCACATATTGATTTTCAATTCCACTATCATCGAGTACACGTTTGAATTGAATATCATTAAGCACCCCTTTAGCATTGTATTCATGGGGAGATTTAAACCACTGTGAAGGATTTGAAGCTAACTCTTCATATAAATAATGGCAGAGATCAAATCCTTGCAAAGTGTAGTCTATTGGTTCAAATCCATTCTCACTATAATAGTGTTGGTAGAATCTATTTACGATTGAATCGTTAAAATCAACATGATTTGGAAGTGGTAGAGTAACCTTTAATAGCTGCATCTGCCTTAGATCTAAGCCTTCATCCCATTTCGTCCATTCGGATATTCCATAAACTTGAAAACGATATGAGTCCTTGCTGTCTAGCGCAAAATCGTATAGGCCATTAAGCAGCTTAGTCACGAAGACTTGATCTTTAGATGGCACGACAAGCACATAGTCTCCTGTGTCAGTGAATCGCATTTTTAGTGTTTCTCTATTTACATCCCAAAGTTTAATCTCTTTAATAACATCATCAGCAAAGGTGTCTGGGATGTTTAGCGTTGCAGCGAATCTTTCCTTGAAAAAGTCAATGTTCTGAGTGTCTTGAAACTTGTTCGAGTTGACTAAAACCAATGTCGAGTCATTTCCATCTGTTGCCAGAAACTCCGCTAGACTGCTAATCTGCATGGACTCACTTGGCAACATCTTAATTGCATTGGGCCGTTTAAATAAAATTTTACTCGGCTTATTTACCGGGCAAATCACTAGAACACCTTTTTGAAGCATCCTGTCTGCTACCCTTTCGAATTGTGATGTATAGAATGGTCCAACAACTATGTCCAACGATTCGAACTCAGCATCATTTAAAGCTGATTTTAGGGAGGCTGAGTCATTCATTACAGAATATACCTTCAGGTTAAATTGGACCGAGTAAAGACTATCTAACGAATCAATTGCAAACTTGAATCCCCGAAAATAGCTTAGAGCAATGCGCGATACCGAATTAATCTTAAAATCGTGAGCATTGCTTGAATCGGGAAACGTAGGAATAAAAGGCAGTAAGAGCCCAATGTTATAAGTCCCCCCACTATCAGGAATATGCACGAGAATTGAATCAATGGCCGAGGAATCAATAAGCTTTTTAGGCTTTCTAATGCTCGTCCCCGGGATTCTTACCAAGGATCCTTCTCGAAGGTTTAATTCAATGCCAGGATTAGCGGCCACAAGCGCATCTATTTCCACATTGAAAGCAGTTTTAATTGCATAAAGGGTCTCCCCTTTCCTAACTACATGACCTTTCAACGAATCAGGTTGAGCCTCCATCTTTTGTATTGGTTGAACCTCTGCAAGTTCTAAGGGAATTTGAATAACACTCCCTGCCTTTAATCCATCCGTTACAATAGACGGGTTCGACTCAAGAATAAGCTCCATTTTTACATTATAGCGCTGTGCTATAGCATAAGGAGTATCGCTGGGCTGAACGGTATAATCTAGAAAGTCACCATTCTGTTCTACTGGGGCTAAATCCTTTTTATTATCACTCGTAACGGGAATTAAAAGAGTTTGATTCACCTTCAACCCTTCCTTTAATGACTCTGGATTTGACGTTTGAATTTGATCAATAGAAACTTCATACAATCTTGATATGCCATAAAGAGTATTTCCCGGCTCAACAACATGCAAGTAATATTTCTTGCCGTTGATTTTATGCACCTGAGGTGTTGTTTGTCCGTATAGAATGGAGCAAACAAAAATCGTGAGTATGGTTAATATGTGTTTTGGGTTTATTCCCATTCTATGGTCGCTGGAGGTTTCGAGCTAATATCGTAAACAACTCGATTCACTCCCTTCACATTGTTGATTATTCGATTCGAAACCTTCGCTAAAAACTCATGAGGAAAGTGAAACCAGTCTGCTGTCATGCCGTCTGTTGAAGTCACTGCGCGCAAGGCAACAGCATTTTCATAAGTTCTCTCGTCTCCCATTACCCCTACTGATTGGACTGGTAACAAGATAGAACCAGCTTGCCATATTTGATCATATAGACCATCTTCTTTCAAAGCTTCGGTATAGATATAATCTACATCCTGTAAAACCTGAACCTTCTCGGGCGTAATATCTCCGAGTATTCTGATACCCAAACCTGGGCCCGGGAATGGATGACGACCCAAAATATCATGAGACAAGCCTAGGGTGTGACCTACTTCTCTCACCTCATCCTTAAACAAGGAGCTCAAAGGTTCAACCACCTTCAGTTTCATGAAATCTGGCAAGCCACCTACATTGTGGTGTGATTTTATAGTAGCTGATGGCCCCTTTACACTTTTTGATTCGATAATGTCTGGATAGATAGTTCCCTGACCTAACCATTTTACATCTTCTAATTGATGCGCCTCATCATCAAACACCTCTATAAAAACTCGTCCAATAATCTTTCGCTTCCCCTCTGGATCCGACTCTCCAACCAATTCATCATAAAAACGTTGGGCAGAATTCACACCCTTAACATTCAATCCGAGGTGTTTGTATTGATCCAAAACACTTTCAAACTCATGCTTTCTCAGCAATCCATTATCTACAAAAATGCAATACAGGTTTGTGCCTATGGCTCTATGCAAAAGCATCGCTGCCACTGAACTATCCACACCACCACTTAGACCAAGTACTACTTTATCATTCCCTAATTGTGCTTTGAGGCCGGCCACTGTACTATCCACGTATGACTCGGGTGTCCAAGTCTGTGCGCATCCGCAGATACCCACGACAAAGTTTTGTAACAAAGTTTTACCATCAGAGCTATGATAAACTTCTGGGTGAAATTGAATAGCATAAGTATCTTCATTATCAAACCTATATCCTGCAACCTCTACATCAGAGGTACTGCAAATTACACTGGTATTCTCAGGCAACTTATAAATTGTGTCACCGTGTGACATCCAAACTTGAGACTCGCTTGCCACACCTTTCAAAAGTGGTTGATTGTGATCAACAAAATTGAGGTTAGCCCTTCCATATTCACGTTTGGATGAAGCTTGAACCTCGCCACCAAAATTGTGAGCTAAGTATTGAGCTCCATAGCATACAGCCAGCGTTGGCACCTTTCCTTTAATATCCGATAAATCGGGAACAAGATGATCTTCTTGTCTGACTGAGTATGGACTTCCACTTAAAACGACACCTTTCACATGTTCACCTATTTCTGGATGCTCATTATATGGGTGAATTTCACAGTAGACATTTAGTTCTCTTACCCGCCTAGCAATCAGCTGAGTATACTGCGAACCAAAATCAAGTATTAGTATCATGTCTTGCATGCGCAAATGTAGATTTTAGCCTGAATGGTACAATTACTCTGGGAACGTGGTTATCAACGAACAAATAGAGTTATCAACGATATAAGTACTAAGCCAGCCAATGTTCGAGCAAATCACCTGCTAAGTAAGCCAAAGCAGCTGCAATTACTCCAAGACCCAGGGTCTCAATCACACCTCTGACCTTGCTCGTGTGCGTAACGTTACTTTTCATCCATCCTATATTAATAAAGACAAGTGCGGTTAAAGTCAATGACATTAAGAACATGTTGCCATCTAAAGGCTCGAAATAACTCAAGACGTAAACAATCAACAGCACAAAACCAAAAAAAAAGAAGGATATAAATGTGTTAGCACCTATCCAAATTGGCGAACGCTTCTCCTCGACCATTTCCAATTTATGTTTCATCATCACCTCAACCCAACGGTCTTCATTTTCTGTGACTTTTTCTGCAACTGACTGAAGCAGGTCACCTTCTAATCCTAGTTCAGCAAAGATATCATGCACCTCCTCAACCTCAGACTCACGTTTGTGCTCAATCTCCCAATAATCATTACGCTTTTCTTTCATGTATTTGTCTTGCTCTGACTTTGAGCTTAAATAGGCTCCAACTGACATTGAAAAACCGTCTGCTATCAAATTTGCAAAACCAAGAATAATCACAACCGTACTAGACAAGCCCGCGCCCGCAGCACCTGTAACAACGGCAAAAGTGGTAACACTATCAACTATTCCTCCATAGACAATTTCCCCTAAATATTTGTTGAACCATCTGTTGATTTTTTCCATAGTACTTCCTACCAATGCTAGGTTTAAAATCCAAGAAGACCATTCAGTTTCTCATGTTTTAGAATAGCATCTTTGCAGCCATGAAGGAAATAAGAATTGTATTTTTCGGAACGCCTGATTTTGCTGTAGGAAGTTTAAAAGCGCTTGCGGATGCCGATTTCAAAGTGGCTGCTGTGGTCACCGCCACGGACAAACCATCTGGCCGGGGGCACAAAATGCAATCCCCACCTGTAAAGGTTTTTGCTGATGAAAACAACATGCCATGCCTTCAGCCAAAAAACTTAAAAGACCCATTATTTATTCAAGAACTACAATCTTTTAAGGCTGATCTTCAAATTGTAGTCGCTTTTAGAATGCTGCCTGAAATTGTTTGGAATATGCCAGAGTTAGGAACATATAATGTTCACGCTTCTTTACTGCCAAATTATAGAGGAGCCGCGCCAATCAATTGGGCAATCATCAACGGTGAAAAGACAACGGGCGTGTCTACATTCAAACTAAAACATGAGATTGATACTGGCAGTGTTTTACTGCAAAGGGAGGTGTCAATAGACGATGCGGACAACGTGGGTACAGTGCATGATAAATTGATGTTTGCAGGAGCCGAATTACTGGTCGAATCAATCACCAAAATTTCTCAAGGAAAAATTGAGTTAAAACCACAAGACTTAAATGCCGTAAATAAGGAGGCTCCCAAAATATTTAAGCAAGACTGCCAAATTGATTGGAACATGAAGGCGATTCAAGTCAGGAACTTCATTCGAGGCATGAGTCCCTTCCCTACTGCTTTTGCAAAGGTTTCATTGCAGGATGGATCGCAAGAGAATTGGAAAATATATTCATCTGAACTTACAGAAATGTCAAGTTCTAAGGGGGGCATCATTAAATCTGAGGATGGTAAGCTCCTAGTAAGCTGTTCGGATTATTGGCTCGAAATCACTCAATTACAGTCACCGGGTAAAAAAAGAATGACCGCAGATGAATTCATGAGGGGCCTTAGAGTTGACTTAAAAGATTTAACCTAGGATAAATAAAAAAGGGGCACCCTTTCGAGCGCCCCAAACTAAATGAACAAAGCTTTTATTTGTTTTTACTCATCAAATATCTGTTTGCGGCAATTTATAGTTGATTCATTATTTGGGACATTGTGTTCAAAGCGCTTGACTGAATCCACATAGCTAGAATAAAAAGCACCAAAAAACTTTAAGTGAAAAGGCTCCGAAGAATCGGGTGTTTCAATCAAGCTCTCATTAGCTACTTTATCAACCAAGGAGGTGATTGATTTTGCTTCCGCAATAGCAGCTAGTCCAAAACTTAAGACTAAAAAGCAAGATATTTCAAATAGATGTTGGCGTAAGGTGGCTTTCATGGGTTTTTAGCTTGATGGTGAGCAATTGTATAACCGTCTGTACCCATGGAAAAGTTAAAAGCCGTTGACAAATGTTAAGGGGTGTGAAAATTAGTACAGTATCAGCTTGGTATTTTTAATTGAATCATTAGCAAGCTGCACACTTAGCACATATGTCCCTCGTGGTAAATCGTATAAATCACTTACCTCAACAATTTGCGACATTGAATTCACATCTTTTGAATAAACTACTCGCCCAACAATATCGTGTAACTGAATGGTTTGAATATCACTAGCGCTTTTAACAATGAATGATTCTGATGTCGGATTAGGATAAGCCTCAATCAACTCCTCTATTTCATTAAACAAAACCTCTTCCGCACCTAGTGGCTGTGGCCACCATTCATCAGTAAAAATCTGGTCAGTGTCATTGTACTGTGAGTCGTGTTCAACGACAAGCAGGGCGCTGTAGTCCGTTGCCAATCCCTATTCTAGGCTAATTTCTTCGTAGTCACTCGAAACGTATGAGTTTCTGTCAGATGAATTCAAAGCTGTAAACATATGAGCAGTACCCATAAGTTTACGAAGATTTGAATCCACTTGCGCCTTGTATGGTGAGCCAAAAGAAAGCTGCAGTTCTTATCCATTAGAATATTCAAAGCTTAGTAGTCCCGGTGACTGAATATAGGCCTCATTCGAATAAAGGCTTAGTTGACCTGCTTCATTAAATCGAAAAAAGTTTTTAGCGTTTAGAAGCACGTCTGTTGATATGCTTTCAAGAGTCAGTGTGCTCTGCTCCATGGCATCTTCAATCTGGACATCTGTTTGTCCTGAAAGCGTGGAGTAAAACCCATTAAGCTTACTTGTATATTCTTTGAAAAAGGTTTGAGGTGCATCAATTTTACGTTTTCCAATTATTACCGCTTCTGATCCTGGCGTTTGATTGACACTGTATATATCTGTGTGAGTTCCAGAGTTATGGCTTAAGACGTTCTCTGCTAAAGTTTCCAAGTCAGCAGGTGTATATTGCTCAGCCTCGAAGTAATCATTTATTATAATGATGGTATGCGCGTTTTCTCAAAGAGTTAAAGACTGGGCGTTTGTAGTTGCTGAAACAATATCCGCTTTACCACCCATGTTGTTGAACACCCAGTATTAAACTGATTGAAACTGAGCTGGTGAATACGATATCCAATCATCACTGTAATCAAGCATATATTCATGGCTTATTGAGAATTTGAAAAAATCTTTCTCTGTCATGATTTTGGAAATACCATTTAAGGCGGATTCCACCTTATCTACAATTAAGGTTTCGTAATCATAACCAGATTGAAGTAAATAACCTCTTTGATCGGCAAATCTTTAAATGTACTGATACGCTCAAATTCTTGTGATTCAGCCCGCCAATACATCAAACCATCTTCACTTACAATCCAGACACCAGAGTCATCCGCATCTAAACAAGTAAGCCTCATGGAACTTAATTCAGGAAGTTGAGATGCAGACATTTCATTTCATACAAGTTCTGTGCTGGCTCTGAGGCCAATACAAAAAATGAAACGGTCAGAAACAGCGTTTTAACGCTAGGCATATTAGGTTTTTAGCGGGTTAGCCTAAAGACGGTCAATCTTAGCAATGCGTTAATTTCGTTTGCAAAGAATTGTGCATGAAATTATGTTTTCTCCTGCTCTCTGCCTTTCTAACGGGAAATTGTTACGCGCAGAGTTTTGAACTACTTGTATTAGGTACCGCACAGGATGCCGGATATCCACAAGCTGGATGCGAAAAGTCCTGTTGTGACTCTGTAGAGAATACTGAAACCGTTGCAAGCGTTGCTATTGCTCTGGAAAACAAGTTTTGGATTATTGATGCTACACCAGACTTTACAGAACAACTATCCACGGCTAAACATCAATATCCAGACAGCAAACTAGCCGGCATTTTTCTAACGCATGCTCACATAGGCCACTACACAGGCCTTATGTACTTAGGAAGAGAAGCAATGAATGCAGACAGCCTTCCAGTTTATTGTATGCCTCGGATGGCAGATTTCCTAAGAAACAACGGCCCCTGGTCTCAGCTAGTTAAGCTGGGTAATATTAGAGTCATTGAATTGAAAGAAGGTGGAAGCACCGCGCTCAGCGCCAAGGTTTCGATCACAACATTTGAAGTCCCTCACAGAGATGAATTCTCAGAAACTGTTGGATACATTGTAGCAAGTCAAGAGAAAAAGGCGCTTTACCTACCAGATATCGACAAATGGTCAAGATGGTCTCAACCGATTTCTAACTATGTTAAAATGATGGATATACTATTACTGGATGCAACATTTTACAACAACGATGAGCTCCCAAACAGAGCTATGAGTGAAATACCACACCCATTTGTAACAGAGAGCCTTAAAGAATTTGAATTGTTAGATGCATCAGATAAACCCAAGGTACACTTCATCCATTTTAATCATACTAACCCTCTTTTGCACAATGGTAAAGAGGTGAAAGAAGTTGAGAAAGCTGGCCATCATGTAGCCCGCACCGGAATGAAATTATGATGGATTGTCTAAGCTAACCTTGAGCTTTCGTCCATTGAATCGAAGACCATTAAAGGAATTTGGAAATCCTCCAGACTTAGCTCGATCCACATCAATCAAGGTGTGCTTGCCAAACATTTGAATCTTGCCAATAAAACGGCTTCGAACTCCCGAAGCATCACAAACTATCTTCAAGATATCAGCTTTTTGTAATTCATCATCACGTCCGATGCTTACATAGAAACGGTCCATGTCTTCTTCGTGGCTGCTGCCTCTTTTATCGTCACGGTCTTTTCTGCGTTCGAAACGATCACTCTTGCCGAACTTATCTTCTCTCCTGCTCGAATCTCTTCTTCCCCTATCGTTGCCTCTATCGCCTCTTCCGTCTCGGTCTCTGTCCCGGCCGCGCTCTCTTCCTCTGTCAGAGCCTTTTGCGTTTAAGTCGCCATTCGAAGATTGCTGTAAATTTTCTAAGTATTGAGTGAAAATCTTGGCTATAATATCCGCAGCCGTTTTTCCTTTCATTTGCTCCGCAAAACTGGTCGCCCATGTTTTCGCCTCTTCTGACTCTTCAATCTTCATCAAATCGTCCATCCTGGACTGTAGTGACTTTGAAACCACTTGTTCCGCACTTGGTATAGTCGCCTTGATAAATGTGATTCCGAGCTGACGCTCCAATTCACGAACCTTTCGCTGTTCTGACGGTGTCACCATCGCCACCGCAATTCCTTTGTTTCCAGCCCTTCCGGTTCTGCCACTTCGGTGTGTATAGTATGCTAAGTCATCTGGTAAATCGTAATGAATAACATGTGTTAGGCTGTCAACGTCAATTCCTCTTGCAGCAACGTCTGTTGCGGCTAAAATCTTAACACTTTTCGCCTTGAACTTGCGCATTACAGTATTTCGCTGCTGTTGTGACAAATCACCATGTATCGCTTCAACAGGATAGCCCCGATCAGCCATATCGCCAGCCAATGCTTGCGTAGCCAATTTCGTTCTACAAAAAATCAAGCAATACATATCGCCTTCTGCATCAATAATACGAGCAAGAGCCGCACGCTTGTCGCGACCATTTACGATCGCATATCTATGCTCAATGTTCGTATTAACCTTCTCGCTGCTCTTTACACTGACCTCGATTGGGTCATTCATGTATTTATTAACGATTGATCTAATATCTTTTGGCATGGTCGCACTAAACAACCATGTGTTTTTATCTTTCTGGGTGAAGGACAATATGGTATCAATATCTTCCTTGAAACCCATATTGAGCATTTCGTCAGCTTCATCCAAAATAACGTAGCTTACATTACTTAAATTAAGCACTTTGCGATTCATTAAGTCAATCAATCGTCCAGGAGTTGCAACCAATATATTTGGTCTATTTCTCTTAAGATCTTTGATCTGGTTGGTGATGGCTGTTCCACCATAAACGACCTCAACCGAAACTTCAGATAAATACTTTGAAAACTCGCCTAAGGCCTTGGCAATTTGCTGGGCTAATTCTCTTGTTGGAGACAAAATCACCCCTTGAATATGAGGTAATGATGGATCTATTTGTTGAATTAGCGGCAAACCAAAGGCAGCCGTTTTTCCAGTTCCCGTTTGAGCTAAGCCCAAAAAGTCAGTCGCTTTTTCTAACAATGCCGGAATGGCTTGTTCTTGAATAGCGGTTGGAGTTTTGATATTGGATTCGGTGAGCGCTTTTACGATCGGCTCGCTCAAGCCTAAGGATTCAAAAGTCTGCAATACATGTGTTTTCTGACTTCAAATGTATGGCTATTAAGTGACCAACTACCTGATATTGATAAGTTTCGACCGTAGTCCGGCTTTCCCCTCTCAATGCTAGCTTTCTT
>Ga0257120_1000540_pt1 | contig 27496 bp, 25 predicted proteins | sample SI106_10metaG_FD_190153 | JGI IMG/M metagenome (GOLD analysis project Ga0257120, IMG submission 190153) | Marine microbial communities from Saanich Inlet, British Columbia, Canada - SI106_10 | ecosystem: Environmental > Aquatic > Marine > Inlet | place: Canada: British Columbia | collected... | reverse complement strand
TCAGTGGATTAAAAACAAACCCTTGGCGATCCACAGGGGTCATGCCCGATTTTTCTAGCAATCCAAATAGTTCATCAGGTGTGATGAACTTGTTCCACTCGTGGGTACCTTTAGGAAGCCAGCGCATAACGTGCTCTGCGCCAATAATCGCAAACACATAAGATTTTGGATTGCGGTTGATGGTTGAGCAAATGTGCAGTCCGCCGGGCTTTAGCAGCTCCTGACAAGCTGTTAGGTAAGCTTGTGGATCGGCGACGTGTTCAACAACTTCCATATTCATAACGACATCGAATCGCTCACCATCTGCAGCCATAGTTTCGGCTGTTGTGTGACGATAATCTATATTTAGACCAGATTGGGCAGCATGTGCTGCCGCAACTGGAATATTTCCAGCCGCCGCATCTACGCCAATGATTTCTGCCCCAAGACGCGCCATTGGTTCTGACAGCAAACCACCACCACAACCGATATCTAGAATGCGCAACCCCTTAAAGGCGTCAGATGTTGATAGATCGCGATCAAATTCACCTGCAATTTGGCTAGTGATATAGTCAAGACGGCAAGGATTTAGCATGTGCAATGGTTTGAATTTCCCATTGGGATCCCACCATTCTGTGGCCATCGCTTCAAATTTAGCGACTTCTAATGGATCTACTGTCGTTTGAGGCGCTTGCATTTTGCTCTCCATCTGTTTTCTTGACGTTGCTAGATCATATAGGGCTGTAATGGACAAACACACGGACCAAAAGCGCGCAGTGCAATATCTGTACCCGCCGATCGATCCATTCGATCAGCGGATGATGGATGTTGGGCAGGGTCACCGCATCTATGTAGAGCAATGTGGGAACCCAAATGGTGTTCCTGTTGTGGTGCTGCATGGTGGTCCGGGCGGTGGTTGTAGCCCTGCAATGCGTCGCTATTTTGATCCAGACATTTACCATATCATTCTGTTCGATCAGCGCGGTTGTGGTCGTTCACGCCCGCACGCTTCGGTCGAAAACAACACTACATGGCATTTAGTTGATGACATCGAAGCGATCCGTGCTTCGCTGGATATTGATTCGTGGATTGTTTTTGGAGGCAGTTGGGGCGCGACACTGTCGTTGGTTTACGCTCAGTCCCATCCCGACCGCACGACGCATTTGGTCCTTCGTGGTGTTTTTCTGATGACCCAAGCAGAGCTTGATTGGTTCTATGGCGGTGGTGCTGGGAAATTCTGGCCGGAAGTTTGGGACCGATTTGCAGGTTTGATTCCAGTGGATGAACAAGACGATTTAATCGCTGCGTATGCGAAACGTTTATTTTGCGGGGATATGCAGACTGAATTAAAATATGCAAAAGCATGGTCCTCATGGGAGAACGCGCTGGCCTCAATCAATTCAAACGGTAGTGTGGGTGAATCCCCAGGTGAATATGCGCGCGCTTTTGCACGCCTTGAAAATCATTATTTTGTTAATGCAGGTTTCTTGGAAATTGATGGTGAAATCTTGGCAAATATGGACCGCATTGCACATATTCCGGGTATGATTGTTCAGGGACGTTACGATATGATTTGCCCGCCACAAGCGGCGTATTCTATCGCTCAGGTTTGGCCAGCCTGTGAATTGGACATAATCCCAAACGCGGGGCACACGTTGTCTGAACCCGGGATCACGGCTGGCTTGGTGCGTGCAATGGATAGGATCGCAGCATCATGAATCGTATCGATCGCCGCGTTCTTTTCACATCTGGTGCGGCAGCGGCATTGCTGGCGGCGACGGGTGTATCCGCACAGACAGCGCCGCATCGTGGTGGTCGTTTGCGCGCGGCTTTGTCCGGTGCAGCGCGCAGCGATCATTGGGGTACAGTTGACGGTTCTTTTATGCAGGCAGCGCGTGGCGCAGTTTTCGAAACACTGACTGAGATCGCAGGCGATGGAACCTTGCGCGGCGATATTGCGCAGTCTTGGGAAACCAATGATGGCGGCAAAACGTGGTCGTTTTTGATCCAACCTTTAGTCATGTTTCATGACGATATTGCGCTGCATGTCGATGATATAGTTTCTTTGTTTGAAAGGCACTCACGTCTGGACGTTCAAGGGGTCGCTGTTGGGCGGAGAGATCAAGTTGTTGTGACGTTGAATCAAGCCAATCAAAGTTTTCCATATTTGCTGGCTGATCCGGAGTTTGCGGTTTTGCCTGCGCAGGCATCACGACAAGCAGTTGGCATTGGTACCGGATTGTACCGTGCTTATAAATTTCAAGCGGGTCAGCAATTCATAGGGATACGTGTATCAAAACACCGCAACGATATGTCAGCAGGTTGGTTTGATGAGATCGAATTGGTTTCGATCTCTGCAGACGAAGTTCGGGCAGAGGCGTTGCGAACTGGCCTGGTTGACGTTGCAGATATTTCGGCCCTTGACCCGTATTCTGATCCAATAGACTTTCAATTATTACCCAGCCCTCGTTATGTCCAGCAGATCGCACGACGTTCAATCGCACAACCTGATGCGATAGGGCAGTTTTGGCCACTCGACAATTCGCGCATGGCGACGCGTTGGTGGATGGCCTGACCTCGAACAGGGGTTGTAGACTCAGTTCAACCTGCGTATAGAACAACTAATAGCGGCGTGTTGGGCTCCAAACCTAACTCTCCACCGGATAAGTCAACGGGCCGCGCGCCCGTTTTTTTGTGCTTAATCGTTAGATGGATAATATGACCAACGACCTAATCGCCAAAGCTGCCATTGACCGCCGTATGGCTGAGATCATCACGCCTGTGATTGAAGATCTTGGTTATGAATTGGTGCGTGTGCGCCTAATGTCTGGCAAGAACACTATCCTGCAGATCATGGCGGATAAGCCTGAGGGTGGGATCGAAGTGGATGACTGCGCCAAAATCTCGACGGCTGTCGGCGCAACTTTAGATGTAGAAGATCCGATTGTTGATGAATATGCGCTGGAAGTATCCAGCCCTGGAATTGATCGGCCTTTAACCCGTCTTAAAGATTTTGAAAACTTTGAGGGATATGAGGCTAAAATTGAAACGACCGAGCTGATCGATGGCCGCCGCCGCTTTAAGGGGCAATTGGCAGGAATTGATGGCAACGATGTTTTGATCAACGTTGAAGAAGGCACGATCGGTTTGCAGTTCGATTGGCTAAGCGATGCCAAGTTGGTGCTGACCGATGAACTAATTGCTGAAATGCTGCGCCAGCGTAAAGCTGCGGGCATTTTAAACGAAAACGCACTAAACGAAGACACGTTTGATGAGATCGAGACCGAAGCGTCCGATGAGGGAGAAGACTGATGGCTATTACTTCTGCAAACCAGCTAGAGCTGTTGCAAACCGCTGAAGCGGTCGCACGTGAAAAGATGATCGACCCTGGGTTGGTAATCGAAGCGATGGAAGAATCCCTCGCACGCGCGGCTAAATCTCGGTACGGCGCTGAAATGGACATCCGTGTTTCTATCGACCGTAAAAATGGCAAAGCAACGTTTACACGTGTGCGCACAGTAGTTGCTGAAGAAGAGCTGGAAAACTACCAAGCGGAGTTCACTGTTGAGCAAGCAAAGCAATACATGGCCGACCCAGAAGTTGGCCAGCAATTGATCGAAGAAGTACCACCTGTAGAAATGGGCCGTATCGCGGCGCAATCCGCAAAACAGGTCATTTTGCAGAAAATTCGTGAAGCTGAGCGTGATCGCCAGTTCGAAGAGTTCAAGGATCGCGTTGGCTCAATCGTGAACGGTTTGGTCAAGCGCGAAGAGTACGGCAACGTTATTGTTGATGTCGGTGCTGGCGAAGCCATCTTGCGCCGCAACGAGAAAATTGGGCGCGAATCTTATCGCCCGAACGACCGTATCCGCGTTTACATTAAAGACGTACGTCGCGAGCAACGTGGCCCACAAATTTTCTTGTCTCGTACAGCGCCAGAATTCATGGCTGAGCTGTTCAAAATGGAAGTTCCAGAAATCTATGATGGTATCATCGAGATCAAAGCGGTAGCACGTGACCCTGGTTCACGCGCGAAAATTGCTGTGATTTCACATGACGGTTCTATCGACCCGGTTGGTGCATGTGTTGGTATGCGTGGTTCACGCGTCCAAGCAGTTGTTAACGAACTACAGGGCGAGAAGATTGACATCATCCCATGGAATGACGATCAACCTACGTTCCTTGTAAACGCATTGCAGCCAGCTGAAGTTTCCAAGGTTGTTTTGGATGAAGAAGCAGGCAAGATCGAGGTTGTTGTTCCAGAAGAACAGCTTTCTTTGGCAATTGGTCGTCGTGGTCAAAACGTACGTTTGGCAGCACAGCTTACTGGTCTTGATATCGACATCATGACCGAAGCTGATGAATCCGCACGCCGTCAGAAAGAGTTCGAAGCGCGCACCAAATTGTTTATGGAAAACTTGGATTTGGACGAATTTTTTGCACAACTATTGGTGGCGGAAGGGTTCACGAACCTTGAAGAGGTTGCTTACGTTGAGGCAGAAGAGCTGCTGGTCATCGACGGTGTTGATGAAGCGACTGCTGGCGAATTGCAGGCACGTGCCCGCGATGTACTGGAGGCGCAAAACAAAGCGGCACTTGATGCAGCACGCGCGCTGGGCGTCGAAGACAGCTTGATCGCATTCGAGGGTCTGACTCCACAGATGCTAGAAGCTTTGGCAAAAGACGATGTGAAAACATTAGAAGACTTTGCAACATGTGCTGACTGGGAGCTGGCCGGTGGCTGGACGACAGACAATGGCGAACGCATCAAAGATGACGGTGTTCTAGAACCATTTGGTATCGAGCTTGAAGAAGCACAGAACATGATTATGACAGCCCGCGTTTCATTGGGTTGGGTTGATATTGCCGATTTGGAAGAAGAAGTAGCAGAAGAAGACGAAGCGGTGGACGCGGAGGGATCCGAGGCCTGATCGTAGGCTTCGGAGTTTCCTGATGGGTCGCGGTGGCGTCACAAAGGACCGGGAAGACGGTCCAGATCGCAAGTGCATTGTCACAGGCGAAGTACAACCTAAGTTTGGGTTGATCCGCTTCGTCGTGGGTCCTGGAGATGTGATTTATCCGGATATTTCGGGTAAGTTGCCAGGGCGAGGTGTATACGTGGCGGCGGATCGTGATGCGCTAGAAATGGCTGTTAGTAAAAAATTATTTTCACGAGGAGCCAAGCAACAGGTTATAATACCTGAAGACTTGGTAGACGAGGTCGAAAAGCAATTGGCGCGCAAAGTGGTCGACTTGATCGCAATGTCGCGCAAGGCCGGTTCGGCCGTGGCTGGGTATGAAAAGACCAAGTCGTGGCTTCAATCGGAAGAAGCACAAGTCTTGTTTCAGGCCGTCGATGGGTCTGGTCGAGGCAAGTCGAAATTAAGTACACCGCACTATGGCAGTTACATTGGCTGGCTTACGTCGGAAGAATTAGGTTTGGCGTTTGGTCGTCAAATCGTGATCCATGGGGCGCTCGCCTCTGGCGGACTGACCAAACGTGTTGTAGAGGAAGCCCAACGGTTACGGGGCGTTCGACGCGCAAGTATAGATGACAAGGTCGAAGACCCTGTTGATCTGAAAGGATAGACGAGCTTTATGAGCGATACTGACGGTAAGAAGACATTAGGTCTGAGCGGCGCACGTCCAGGGAATGTGAAACAAAGTTTCAGCCATGGACGGACTAAAAACGTCGTCGTAGAAACAAAGCGCAAACGCGTTGTGGTTCCCAAGCCGGGTGCCGCAAACAAAGCTGGTGCGGTTGCACCACTTGGTGTGAGCTCTCCTTCTAAACGCCCTGCAGGCATCTCTGATGCGCAGATGGAGCGTCGCCTCAAAGCTGTTCAAGCTGCCAAGGCACGTGAAGTCGAGGATCAAGCCGCACGCGAAGCTGAAGACAAAGCCCGCGCTGAGGAGCGCGAACGTCGCCGTGCAGAGATTGACGCCAAAGAGGCGGAAGAAAAAGCACGTGCAGAAGGCTTGAAAGCGAAAGCTGAAGAAGAAGCACGCAAAGCTAAAGAGGCTGAGGCTGCGGCTCAAGCTGCTGCGGCACCTGCTGCTAAAACAGCTGCAGCGCCTGCAGCTGCTCGTGCTGCGCCAAATCGTGGTGGTCCATTACCAGCCGCGACGCCGCGCAAGAACGAGCGTGAAGCTCAGGCACGCCCCAAGACAGCCCGCGACGATGGTCGCCGTGGCGGCAAGCTAACACTGAACCAAGCATTGACTGGTGGCGCTGGTCGTCATCGTTCCATGGCTTCCATGAAGCGCAAGCAAGAGCGTGCGCGTCAAAAAGCGATGGGCGGCACAGTCGAGCGCGAAAAGGTATTGCGTACTGTGAACCTTCCAGAAGCCATCGTGGTTTCTGAGTTGGCAGCGCGTATGACCGAGCGTGTTGGTGACGTTGTAAAATCACTCATGACTATGGGCATGATGGTTACACAAAACGAAACCATCGATGCTGATACAGCTGAGCTGATCATCGAAGAATTTGGCCACACAGTGAACCGCGTTTCTGACGCGGACGTCGAAGACGTGATCAATGTGGTTGAAGACGACGTAGCTAGCCTGAAATCACGTGCACCGGTCGTTACGATCATGGGCCACGTTGACCACGGTAAGACATCATTGTTGGACGCACTTCGCGGTGCAAAAGTTGTTTCTGGCGAAGCCGGCGGCATCACGCAGCACATTGGTGCCTATCAGGTCAAAACTGAAGGCGGCACATTGCTGACGTTCCTCGACACACCGGGTCACGCGGCGTTTACGTCTATGCGTTCTCGTGGTGCACAGGTTACTGACATTGTTGTTCTTGTTGTTGCGGCGGATGACGCCGTAATGCCACAAACAATCGAAGCGATCGCTCACGCTAAAGCGGCAAACGTTCCGATGATTGTTGCGATCAACAAAATCGACAAGCACGAAGCTAACCCGCAAAAAGTGCGCACCGATTTGCTACAGCACGAAGTTATCGTGGAAGCGATGTCTGGTGATGTTCAGGACGTTGAAGTTTCTGCTCAAACGGGACAGGGCCTTGATAAGCTTCTCGAAGCTATCGCGTTGCAGTCAGAAATATTGGAACTGAAAGCCAACCCAGATCGTGCTGCCCAAGGTGCTGTGATCGAAGCGAAGCTTGATGTAGGTCGCGGCCCAGTTGCCACGGTTCTTATCCAAGCAGGTACGTTGCGTACTGGTGATATTTTTGTTGTGGGTGAGAAGTACGGTAAGGTCCGTGCGCTGATCAACGACAAAGGTGAACGCATCAAAGAGGCTGGCCCATCTATGCCTGTTGAGGTCTTGGGCCTGAATGGTACGCCATCCGCTGGTGATGTTTTGAACGTGACCGAAACCGATGCGCAAGCACGTGAGATTGCGGAATATCGCCAAAAAGCGGCTAAAGATAAACGTGCAACAGCTGGTGCAGCTACTACGCTGGAACAGTTGATGGCGAATGCCAAAGCGAACGAAAGCGTAAGCGAATTGCCAATCTTGGTAAAAGCCGATGTTCAGGGTTCTGCTGAAGCAATCGTTCAAGCGATGGAAAAAATTGGCAATGACGAAGTTCGTGTTCGTATCCTGCACTCAGGTGTTGGTGCGATTACTGAAACGGACATCAGCTTGGCTGAAGCATCTAATGCACCGGTTATCGGCTTTAATGTTCGTGCGAATGCTTCTGCACGTAACACCGCTCACCAAAAGGGCGTTGAAATCCGTTATTACTCGGTCATCTATGATCTTGTGGATGACGTCAAAGCGGCGGCTTCTGGTCTGTTGAGTGCGGAAATTCGTGAGAACTTCATTGGTTATGCAACGATTAAAGAGGTCTTCAAGGTTACCGGCGTCGGCAAAGTTGCTGGTTGTATGGTTACTGAAGGTGTTGCTCGTCGTTCTGCAGGTGTTCGCTTGCTACGTGACAACGTGGTTATCCACGAAGGTACACTTAAGACCCTCAAGCGCTTCAAAGATGAAGTGGCTGACGTTAAATCTGGTTACGAATGTGGTATGGCCTTCGAACGCTATGAAGACATCCGTGCCGACGACGTTATCGAGATCTTTGAACGTGAAGAGATCACGCGTACACTCGACTAAGACAGTTGGTGTCATGAAAATAGAAAAGGGGAAGGCTGTTGCCTTCCCCTTTTTCGTTTTTTATGGTTTGCTTAAAGCCAGTCGCGCAGAATTGGGATCAGTGGCACATCGGCTGCTGGCATTGGGTAGTTACGCAACTCATTAGGTCGCACCCACTTTAAAGCTTGGTTTTCGCGCGACATCGGTGTGCCTTCCCACTTACGGCAGGCAAACAAAGGCATCAGTAGGTGAAAATCATCGTAGCTGTGGCTTGCAAAGGTCAGCGGCGCGAGGCAACTTTCCCAGGTGTTGATTCCGAGCTCTTCTTCCAACTCACGGATCAGGGCGACCTCAGGCGTTTCGCCCGCTTCAACTTTACCACCGGGAAATTCCCATAATCCAGCCATCGATTTACCTTCGGGGCGTTGACCAAGTAAGACGCGTCCATCAACATCGATGAGGGCTACTGCTGAAACCAAAACGACCTTCATGAACGGTAATCCGCGTTGATCTCGATATAGCCGTGGGTCAAATCGCAGGTCCAAACCGTTGCCGTTCCTGTGCCCATTCCGAGATCAACGGTTATCTCGATCTCTTGCTTTTTCATTAGTGCGGCTGCGTCTGCTTCAACATAATTCGGGTTTACCCAACCTTGTGTCGCAACATTCACATCCCCGAATGAGATCGAGATAAGGTCACGATCTGCGGGTGCGCCCGATTTGCCAATTGCCATTACGATCCGGCCCCAATTTGGATCTTCGCCGGCTATGGCTGTCTTGACCAACGGTGAGTTTGCAATAGCCATCGCGTGGATGCGTGCAACGCTGTCATCGATTCCACCCGTTACGGTAATCTCAACCAGCTTTGTCGCGCCTTCGCCATCGCGTACCACTTGTTGTGACAGATCGAGCATCAATTTGTGCAGCGCGCCTGCAAAATCGACGTTGTCTTCTGCACTCACGCCTGATGCACCAGTGGCAGCCATCAACAATGAATCTGACGTAGAGGTGTCACTATCAACCGTGATGCAGTTGAACGTTCGATCTGATGTATCTGAAACCAATTCTTGCAACGCTGCTTGCTCAAATACGGCATCAGTGAAGATGTAGACCAACATCGTTGCCATATCTGGCGCGATCATGCCTGACCCCTTTGCAATTCCAACGATCTGCACAGTTTTACCGTCAATTTGTACAGTTTGTGCAGAGCCTTTTGCGAAGGTGTCGGTGGTCATGATTGCGTTGGCAGCAGCCTCTACGTCCTCAGCACTTTGGGTGCTGTTCAGAGTTTGTAGGTTTTCGACAATCCGATCGTGTGCGAGTGGTTCACCGATCACACCTGTCGACGATGTAAAGACGCGGTTCACTGGGACATCGCAGGAATTCGCCACAGCATCACAGATAGCTGAGACTGACGTCTGACCGTTCTTGCCAGTGAAGGCATTAGCATTGCCGGAGTTTACAAGAATTGCAGCAGGTGTTGTGCAATCACCACCAAGCTTTGTCTGGCAATCTAGAACAGGTGCAGCACGGGTGGTTGATTTTGTGAAGACGCCTGCGATGGAGGTGCCAGCAGTTAGTTTTGCCAGCATCACATCTGTGCGTCCTGAATAACGAACCCCGGCAGCAATCGTTGCAAAGGTTACGCCATCCACGACGGGTAGATCGGGAAAATGAGCAGGCGCGAGAGGGGATTTTTGCATGGTACTTGCCATTCAGATTATTCAACGATGCTAAGGTCAGACAGGATGGAAGGATCGATGCCCTCTACGCCGCTTTGATCAATGGTTGCGGCTTCACGCAGTTCTTCAATCTTTGTTGTGACGGCTTCTTGGCGAAGGGTGCCTTCGATCTCTACGCGAACCGCATCTAGTTCTGGTGCGCTGGTGTTGCGTGTTTCGTTCAAGATGATCACGTGCCAGCCAAATTGAGTTTGAACTGGTGCTGAAACAGCGCCGACTTCTAGACCAACAACCGCAGCTTCAAAACTAGGCACCATTGCGCCTTTGCCAAACCAGCCAAGGGAGCCGCCGTTTGGACCTGAAGGCCCAGTCGACTTTGCTTTAGCTACTGTCGCAAAGTCTGCTCCGCCATCGACATCAGCTTGGATTGCTAATGCTTCTTCTTCAGTCTCTACCAAAATGTGAGAAGCATTGTATTCTTTTGAGGGTTCAGCGTCTGCGAATTGCGCATCGTAAGCTGCCTTAACAGCGTCTTCGCTGAGTGCTTGGGACAAGACCACTTCAAGCGTTTCGCCAGCGATCAAAGAGCGCTGCTCATTTTCCAAAGAAATAGGAATCCGCTTTGGCAATGTGCCGTCAAAGGCGCCTGCCAGCAACGTTTGTTCGACCAGCTGTTTTAGGATGCCTTCAAACAAGACGTCGTTTGGCAGCTGTTGGTATTGCTCTGGCAAAATGGCGCGTGCCACGATCATGTGGCCTAACGTGATGGACTTCCCATTCACGGTTGCAACGACGGTGTTTGCGTCCTGTGCCTGTACAGGCATGGCGAAAGTTACGGCAAGGCCAAGTGCGGCTACAAAGTTGAGACGTTTTTGCATTGTATAGTCCTATGATTATGGTCACGACTGGGCGTAACATTGACACTGTTTGATGTGCCCCTTACATCCGCTATGGGCATGGTTGGGACTATTCTAACTATCTATGGACTGTACGCGGGTCGGGCAAGCGCTTGCTGCGAAACACAACACACCACGGCTGGAGTACTTAATGCTAGGTTTCGGAACACTCACGAAGAAGATCTTTGGATCTGCCAATGATCGCAAAGTAAAAGCGGTCCGTCCGTTGGTGGAAAAGATCAATGCACTAGAGTCCGAGTTCGAGGTGTTGAGTGACGAAGAGTTGATCGCTAAGACCCGCGAATTCGCGGAGCGTGCCAACAATGGCGAAAGCTTGGACGATCTGCTGCCAGAAGCATTTGCCAACTGTCGTGAAGCCGCCAAGCGCGCATTGGGCCTTCGTGCCTTTGATGTGCAGCTGATGGGCGGTATCTTTCTGCACCAGGGCAATATCTCAGAGATGAAAACCGGTGAGGGTAAAACCCTTGTTGCTACGTTCCCTGCCTATTTGAACGGTTTAACTGGTAAAGGTGTGCACGTTGTTACTGTGAACGAATACCTGGCGAAACGTGACGCAGAATGGATGAGCAAGGTGTTCAGTGCACTTGGCCTGACGACTGGTGTTGCTGTCGGCGATGCACCGAACGAAGAAAAGCAGGCAGCATACAATTCAGACATTACCTACGCGACCAACAATGAATTGGGCTTTGATTATCTTCGCGATAATATGAAATCCGAGTTGAACCAAATTTTCCAAAAAGAACACAATTTTGCGATCGTCGATGAAGTCGACAGTATCTTGATTGATGAAGCCCGTACGCCGCTTATTATTTCCGGCCCTGCGGATGATCGTTCCGAAATGTACATCACCATTGATGCCATTATTCCATCGCTGTCTGATGAGCACTTCGAGCTGGACGAAAAAACACGCAACGTGACGTTCACCGATGATGGTAATGAGTTCCTTGAAGAGCAGTTGCGAACACGCGGTTTGTTGGATGCTGATGCAACCTTGTATGATCCTGAAAGCACCAGCTTGGTTCATCATATCAACCAAGGCCTGCGTGCTCATAAATTGTTCCAGCGTGACAAAGATTATATCGTCCGTGATAACGAAATCGTTCTAATTGACGAATTCACGGGCCGCATGATGTCAGGCCGTCGATTGTCTGACGGTCTGCACCAAGCGATTGAAGCTAAGGAAAATGTGGACATTAAGCCAGAGAACGTAACGCTGGCCTCTGTGACGTTCCAGAACTACTTCCGTTTGTACGACAAGTTGTCTGGTATGACTGGTACAGCAACGACCGAAGCTGACGAGTTCGCCGAAATCTATGGCTTGGGTGTGGTGGAAGTACCGACCAACCGCGGTATTGCACGTGTTGATGAAGATGACCGCGTTTACCGTACGCAACGTGAAAAATACGAAGCGATGATTGTTGAAATCAAGGAAGCAAACGCCAAGAACCAGCCAGTTTTGGTGGGTACAACTTCTATCGATAAGTCGGAGATGTTCAGCCAAGCACTGACAGCTCAGGGAATCACACACAATGTTTTGAACGCACGCCTGCATGAACAAGAAGCTCAGATCATTGCGGATGCTGGTAAGTTGGGTGCGGTGACAATCGCGACCAATATGGCGGGCCGTGGGACTGACATTCAGTTGGGCGGCAACGCTGAAATGGTTATTCTTGAAGCAATATCTGCAGATCCAGATGCAGACCCAGACGCGATCCGCGCCAAAATCGAAGCGCAGCACGAAGACGAGAAGAAGCAAGTTGTCGATGCTGGTGGTCTATTCGTTATGGCGTCTGAACGCCACGAAAGCCGTCGCATTGATAACCAATTGCGTGGCCGCTCTGGTCGTCAGGGCGATCCGGGTCGGACGTCTTTCTACCTCAGCCTTGAAGATGACTTAATGCGCATCTTTGGTTCTGATCGCTTGGAAAAAGTTCTGACAACTCTTGGATTGGAGGAAGGCGAAGCCATCATCCACCCGTGGGTTAATAAGTCGCTAGAACGCGCCCAAGCAAAGGTTGAGGGCCGCAACTTTGACATTCGTAAGCAGTTACTAAAATTTGATGACGTGATGAATGACCAGCGCAAAGTTGTGTTTGGTCAACGTCGTGAAATTATGGAAGCAACTGACCTTTCAGAGATTACAACAGACATGCGCTCTGAAGTGATTGAAGACTTGATCTACGAATTTATGCCGCCGAATTCGTACGCCGATCAGTGGAATACTGAGGGCCTTTATGCCGCCGCTATTGAGCGTCTTGGCGTGGATGTACCACTTATGGAGTGGTGTGCTGAAGAGGGTGTTGACGACGAGCAAATCAGCGAACGCCTTATGAAGGCGACTGATGAAAAGATGGGTGAAAAGGCTGAAGCCTTTGGACCTGAGACGATGCGTTTGATTGAAAAGCAATTGTTGCTTCAATCTATCGATGGCAAATGGCGTGAACATCTTTTGACATTAGAGCACCTTCGTTCTGTGGTTGGGTTCCGCGGGTATGCGCAGCGTGATCCTTTGAACGAATATAAGAATGAAGCGTTCCAATTGTTCGAAAGCATGCTTGATAGCTTGCGCGAAGATGTAACGCAAAAACTGTCGCAAATTCGCCCAATTACTGATGAAGAACAGCGCGCCATTGCTGAACAGGCGACGGCGCAGCAAGCGCAGGTTCAGGCTTCAGATAAGCAAAGCCTACCAGCACCAACGGCTGAAGCTGTCTCTGCAGGATTCGACGCAGACGATAGCGCGACCTGGGGTAATCCAGGCCGAAATGGCGATTGCCCCTGTGGTTCAGGTAAAAAGTTCAAGCATTGCCACGGGCGTGTAAGTTAATAGTTTGCGCCTTTATTCTAATGCAATGAATCCATGAGCTGGTCACAAGTCCGACTAGCTCATGACGCTTCTCCACTTACCAATATTATGCTCGAAACCGATATAAGCCAGAGGGTTATGGTAAAAGTCAGAGAATTGTGACCGCCGTAGGTACATTAGCGTATGCCGTGGGAATCGGGTTTTTAATGCAAAGCGATGATGATGCGCAGCAACGTTATGGTGGCACCGAGGAGGTTGTTGTTAACGCTACAAGTTTCATGGCTGTTAATCCCTTTGAGCCCGCACTTAACGTGAAATTTCTCTGCGCCGCGCAAACGCAGTGCGTCGCGCGGCAAGCAAAGCCGCAGAGACTGCTGATTTGGACCGTGTTCAGCTCTACGTTGACGCTTTTGGCGAGGCGTTAGCAATGGCATGTGACGATAGTGAATGGGGACGCCAAGCAAATCGACGCGCCGAGGTCTGGGTGCGCTAAATCAACCCTTCAGTTCTGAAGCTAAGTCCCCTTGATTTATCTATTATGAGGTAATGGTGAAGTGTGAGCCCCAGCGCGTCACAAGCGCGTTGTATTTGGTGTGTCATGCTAATGTCAGATTTTGATGGGGGTGTGATCACCAGACGGATGATTGTGCACAAGTATGATGGCGCTGGCGTTCAGCTCTAAGGCGCGTTTTGCAACCTCCTGGGGATAAACGGGCACGTGACCTACGGTGCCTTTGGCTTGCTCTTCATCAGCGATCAGTACATTTTTGAGGTCGAGAAAGAGAACTCTAAATTTCTCTGTTTCTCCGTGTGACATAGCGGTATGGCAATAATCCAGCAACGCGTCCCAAGAAGACAGCACAGGACGGCGCATGATTTTGGATCGCGCAAGGCGATGGGCCACAGCCTCGATTATTTTGAACTCTAGCGCCACGGCCTTTGTAAGCCCCGTGTGCTGGCGCAAGCGATCAATGGGTGTTTTGACGACACGCTTGAAGTCACCAAAGACCTTCAGCAGTTCTTTGGCCAATGGTTTTACATCTTGGCGGGGCAGTGCTCAAAACAAAACAATTCCAGTATTTCTAGATCACGAAGGGATGTTGGTCCGGCCTCAAAGAACCTATCGTGCAGTACCTTGCGTTCGTGTGCGATCAGCATCGCAGGCCGGGTGCACGGCGTGTCAATTGGTGTGGTTTCGTCCAGATCGAAAAGGTTGCTGGCTTCAGCAAATGCGGGATGTGAGTCGTTCTTAAGTTAAGGTTCGCAAAACCTGATTACTGGTTGGTCAATCAGCCGCGAAGTTTGTGGTTTAGGACAGGAAGAATCCTGCCCTAAATCTTAGCTTTTCATCGCATCCCAGAAGGATTTGACAGAAGAGAAGAAACTGCTGCGTTCCGGATTATTCTCTGAGGAGAGCTCATCGAACTCCTTAAGGAGCTCTTTTTGACGCACTGTCAGATTGACAGGTGTTTCCACGGCCATTTCGATGAACATGTCACCTGAGTTGTTTCCACGTATCGCTGGCATACCTTTGCCGCGAAGGCGCATCTGGCGACCCGCTTGACTGCCTGCTGGAATTTGCACACGACCACGGCCACCATCAATGGTTGGTACCTCGATACTGCCACCCAAGGCTGCCGTGCTCATTGATACAGGAACGCGGCAAAACAGGCTTAGGCCATCACGCTCAAATAACTTGTGATCAGAAACTTCAATAAAGATATAGAGATCACCAGACGGTCCGCCTCGCATGCCGGCTTCTCCTTCGCCTGACAGGCGAATACGTGTACCTGTTTCGACTCCAGCAGGGATGTTTACAGAAAGTGAGCGGTCTTTTTCGACACGGCCTGCGCCTGAGCAAGACTTGCATGGGTTGTTAATAATCTGGCCCATGCCGGAACACGTTGGGCAAGATCGTTCAACAGTAAAAAACCCTTGCTGAGCGCGCACCTTGCCCATGCCAGAACATGTTGGACATGTAGATGGTTCAGCACCACCTTCAGCGCCGGTACCTTCGCAGCCGTCACAGGCGAGCGCGGTTGGAACGTTGATGGCTTTCTGCATACCAGCAAATGCGTCTTCAAGCGAGATACGCAAGTTGTAGCGCAGGTCAGCGCCACGCACTGCACGGCGCCCGCCGCCGCCACGTTGACCGCCCATAAAGTCGCCGAATAGATCATCGAACACGTCGGAGAATCCGCTGCCAAAGTCGCCTTGACCACCGCCGCCTCGCTGACCGCCACCGCCCATTCCACCTTCAAAGGCAGCATGTCCGTAACGATCATATGCAGCTTTTTTATCGCCGTCCTTTAGGACTTCGTAAGCTTCATTCGCTTCTTTAAATTGGTCTTCGGCTTTTGGGTTGTCTGAATTGTGGTCGGGATGCAATTCACGGGCTTTCTTGCGATAGCCTTTTTTGATCTCGTCCGCAGACGCGCCTTTGGCAATGCCAAGCACATCATAATAGTCACGTTTAGCCATGGATCAGGGTCCCCTTTGGAACATCAAAGGCCGGTCCATAAATCGAACCGGCCCTGTCGTTGTTCAGAGTGGCGCTTATGTGCGCTTGTCGTCGTCCAAATCTTCGAATTCAGCGTCGAGGATATCGTCGTCGGCGCCTTCATCTGCACCAGCTGGCTCAGACATGTCGTCACCGCTTTCTTCCGCAGCCGCAGCTTTGTAGATCGCTTCGCCCAGCTTCATGGCCGCTTCGGTCACGTTCTGTATGCCTGATTTGATCTTGTCAGCATTGTCAGTTTCAAGATCGTCGTTAAGCGCAGCAATCGCCAACTCAATCGCCTCGATAGTAGTTGGGTCGACTTTGTCTTTGTGCTCTTCCATTGCTTTCTCAGTCGAGTGAACTAGGCTTTCTGCTTGGTTCTTCGCTTCGATCAGCTCTTTGCGCTCTTTATCGGACTCAGCATTGTCTTCCGCGTCTTGAACCATTTGTTCGATGTCTGCGTCAGACAGACCACCAGATGCTTGGATTGTGATCTGTTGCTCTTTGCCAGTGCCCTTGTCTTTTGCGCCTACGGACACGATGCCGTTCGCGTCGATGTCAAAGGTCACTTCGATTTGTGGCAGACCGCGTGGTGCTGGTGGGATATTTTCAAGGTTGAAAGCCCCCAGCATTTTGTTGTCCGAAGCCATTTCGCGTTCGCCTTGGAAGCAGCGAATGGTCACAGCATTTTGGTTGTCTTCTGCAGTTGAGAAGATTTGTGATTTCTTCGTTGGGATTGTCGTGTTGCGATCGATCAAACGGGTGAATACGCCGCCCAAAGTTTCGATGCCCAAGGACAATGGTGTTACGTCCAAAAGAACAACGTCTTTTACGTCACCTTGCAGAACGCCCGCTTGAATTGCTGCGCCCATGGCAACAACTTCATCCGGGTTAACGCCTTTATGTGGCTCTTTACCGAAAAACTTAGTCACTTCTTCGATAACGCGTGGCATACGTGTCATACCACCAACCAACACGACTTCGTCGATGTCAGAAGCTGAGATACCCGCGTCTTTAAGCGCTGCAGTACATGGCTTCATTGATGCTTTAATCAAATCACCAACCAGGCTTTCCAATTTCGCACGTGTCAGCTTCATTACCATGTGAAGTGGCTGGCCTGTAGAACCCATTGAGATAAATGGTTGGTTGATCTCTGTTTGGTTTGCAGAAGACAATTCGATCTTGGCTTTTTCAGCAGCTTCTTTCAGACGCTGCAAAGCCATCTTGTCTTGCGTCAGATCAACAGAGTGCTCTTTTTTGAATTCTTCGGCAAGGTAGTTGACGATGCGCATGTCAAAGTCTTCGCCGCCCAAGAAGGTGTCGCCGTTTGTTGATTTAACTTCGAACAGGCCATCGTCGATTTCGAGGATGGTTACGTCAAATGTACCGCCGCCAAGGTCATAGACCGCGATGGTTTGTGTTTCTTTTTTGTCCAAGCCGTATGCCAACGCAGCAGCTGTTGGTTCGTTAATAATACGCAGAACCTCAAGGCCAGCAATTTTGCCAGCGTCTTTGGTTGCTTGACGCTGTGCGTCATTGAAATAAGCAGGAACAGTAATGACCGCTTGGGTTACTTCTTCGCCCAAATATGATTCAGCTGTTTCTTTCATCTTGCCTAGAATGAAGGCAGAGATTTGGGAAGGTGAATACTTTTCGCCTTTGGCTTCAACCCATGCATCACCGTTGCCGCCATCGATGACGTTGAACGGAAGGTTCTTTTTGTCTTTGGCCAAGTGCGCGTCGTCATTGCGACGACCGACTAGGCGTTTGACACCAAAGATTGTGTTTTCAGGGTTTGTTACCGCTTGGCGTTTTGCAGGCTGACCTACAAGGCGTTCATTGTCGGTGAAGGCCACGATAGAGGGCGTGGTGCGTGCGCCTTCAGCGTTTTCGATAACGCGAGGCTGACTGCCGTCCATAATAGCAATACAGGAGTTGGTCGTTCCGAGGTCAATACCAATTACTTTGGCCATATTTTCGATCCCTTTTCATATCATAAGGCGATGTGGCGAGGCGTTGACCCTTTTGGCGTCGTTGCCCCGATAATGATGTCACGCAAAACTAGTAGCTCTGCGCGGTTCGGAGGTTATATAAGGAGGGTAAATGCCCCCTGCAACCATTGTGGCGTAGGTATTTGCGTGAATCTTTACCTAATGAGGTACTTATGTCGGTTCTTAAGCTTCGTGGGTTCGAAATTCACAAAAGATTGCTCGGTTCAGCGGAGCAATTAACATTGCTGGAAGCTGTGCGGGATATTGCAAAAGCGGCTCCCGTTTTCTCTCCAATGACCCCGCATGGCAAGCCAATGAGTGTTAAGATGACTTCGGCTGGTATGTTTGGTTGGTACTCTGACTCTCATGGCTATGAATATCGAAGGTCTCACCCGAATGGCATGCATTGGCCCGTGATCCCTGCAGAAGTTTTGAGTATTTGGGAAAAAGTTTCAGGTGTCGATCGGTTACCCGAATGCTGCCTCGTCAACTTTTATGGTCAGGATGCCAAGATGGGGCTGCATCAGGATAGGGATGAGGCTAGTTTTGAATACCCGGTGGTTTCGGTATCTTTAGGTGATGAAGGGCTTTTGCGGGTGGGTGGCACAGAACGTGGCGGTAAGACGGATTCTATTTGGTTGCAATCGGGCGATGTCGTTGTGATGGGGGGAGAGGCCAGATTGGCCTATCACGGTATTGATCGAATCCGCTTTGGGTCGTCCAATTTGTTGCCAAATAGTGGGCGGATCAATCTGACTCTAAGGATTGTAAACTGATTGCCAACTTTGGGTCATTAAAAATGCCAGTTTATCTGCGCGCATCCCAACTTAATGAAGCATGTCTGCGAGTGTAAAATTCACCCATTAGCCCCAGCATGAGCAACGCAATGGGGACATCAATTGCTGTTACGAGGGAAGTAATCGATAAACGCAAATCCGCGAGCTTGGTCGATCAAGTGGAACAATGGATTCCAACCGAACATTGCCAACATAAAGCTGGGTAATGAGTTGGCGACGAACATCTTGTCTGACATAATTATGTTTGCACGCGTGTAAAGTACGGATTTAACAGAAACGCCAGTTGGAAACCATGGTTTCAATGCGGGCAAGGCCAGACCCAAAGCAACACCAGATATCCATGCAATCATTAGCATTGCGAACGCTGAGGCTGGAGCGTCAATTTTGACTGGAATCACAATAATGTGGTAGCCATACAAAATAATTAACAGAGATAATATTTGGACTTACAGCGCGCCCAAAGCTGCTGCCATTATTGAAATAATGGTATATATTGTGGCGTGCTGCATTATTGCGGTTGCGGGGCCTTCCGGTGCAATAACTGCTGTGAGTGTTTTTGTGTGTGTCATGAAAAGAAAGATTCTGGTCATGATGCATACAAGGAAATCGCCACGTATTGCAGCGCCACGAAGGCCCAGAATAGTGAACATAGTGTAGAAGACGCCTACAAAAATTGCGACTTGAAACATGTTAACTGCAAGGGCTAGGAACGCGTTTTTGTGCTGCTTTCTGACGCTTCGAGCCATAGGCTAATTCAGCGATCGCAATTGCCGAAGGAAAACCATTGGTTGGTTTTTGAGTGGATTAGAACTGTACCATTTTCAATTTATCTTAAGTAAATAATGGAGCTGCACGGAATTCTTGCCGTTCCGTAGCGATCGTATCATAAGAGAATATGAGCAGGAGAATGTACGTGAACTATGACGATTTGATCCCAGTTATCCGTAAGTTGGCGCTTGAAGCGGGCGACAAGATCATGGAAATTTACCAAGCCGATGATTTTGATGTGAAACTGAAGTCAGACGAAAGCCCTGTTACGGCAGCGGACGAAGCAGCAGATACTATTATTTCTGCTGGTTTGCGTGCCGCATTCCCTAATGTGATGCTGGTGACGGAAGAACAATCAGACACCCACACCATTAAGGGTGATACATTTTTGATCGTTGATCCCCTTGATGGAACTAAAGAATTCATCCACCGCCGCGGCGATTTTACAGTTAACATTGCGATGGTCGAAGGTGGCGTTCCAACTCGGGGAGTCGTTTATGCTCCTGCAAAGAATCGTATGTTCTTTACCCTAGCTGATGGTCAAACAGTTGAAGAAGTTGGGGCTTTTGACCAAGATACAGTGGGAACTTTAATTCCTATATCAGTGTCTAAGGCGGACAATACGGCGTTGATGGTGGTGGCCTCGAAATCTCATCGTGATCAAGCAACTGAAGACTACATCAACAAATATGCAGTCAATGATATGAAAAGTTCTGGCTCGTCTTTGAAATTTTGCTTGATTGCGACGGGTGAGGCAGATGTATATCCTCGCCTTGGACGTACGATGGAATGGGACACGGCTGCCGGCCATGCTGTCTTGCTCGGTGCTGGTGGTGAGGTAGTTCGCTTCGATGACCAAACACCACTTAAGTATGGCAAAGTAAATTTTGCCAACCCATTCTTTATAGCTTTTGCACCTTCCGTTGAATTGAAACCAGCATAACGACCGTACTGATTGTCATCCCCGCACGCTATGCTGAAGGGCGCGTCGGGTCAGTCGCGCTCGTTGATTGAGCGTTCTTGGCGTGCTGCTTGTGAGGTTGGTGGTGTTGACCGTGTTGTAGTTGCAACAGACGATGATCGGATCAAGATCACCTTAGAAGCATTTGGTGCTGAGGTTGTGATGACACCTGAGGACTGTGCAAACGGAACGGAGCGATGTGCTGCGGCGCATACTGCGCTTGGGGGAGGCTACGACATCGTTGTAAATTTACAAGGCGATGCGTCGCTTACTCCGCATTGGTTGGTTGAGGATCCGATTGCTGATCTAAAAATCAACTCTAACGCTGAAATTTCGACACCAGTGTTACGTTGTGACGGCGCAACGCTGAATAGTTTTTTAACTGATCGAAAAGCTGGTCGGGTAGGTGGAACAACATCCGTTTTTGATTTGAATAAGCGGGTGCTGTATTTCTCAAAAGAAGTTATTTCCTTCACGTCTGAAGTGTTCGGGGATGATGCTGTGACACCTGTGTTTCATCACGTCGGTGTCTATGCTTATCGCCCAGACGCTCTCGCTGATTATCCTTCTTGGCCTGTTGGTCCTATAGAGCAACTTGAGGGACTTGAGCAGTTGCGGTTTATGGAGAATGGGCGTTCAGTCTGTTGCACCGAAGTTCAGGCAAACGGCCGCCAGTTCTGGGAACTGAACAATCCAGAAGATGTTCCGTTAATTTAGGATATGATGTCTGAAATGGGATTGGATTAGTGTGCTGTTTGGTCAGTGTTGTGGTTGTTGCAGATGCAAAAGGGCTTGCGGCGCCTAATGGCTTAAAGGGAAAAGTTAAAGCCGTTCAATTCGACGACGCCAACATTTCTATGGCTCGCAACATAGGTATTGTATCCTCTACAGGAGAAATTGTTGCGTTTACTGATAATGCGGTTCCAGAACCTACATTGCTAACTTATCTTATCGCCCCATTTTTAGGGATGAAGTCAGTACTGTGGGTTGTTTTGTCATAGGGCGAAACGGAATTAGTTTTCGATGGGAGGCGCGGGTACTTGATCGTGTTGGATTTGCGTCAAAAATTGATGTTGATGAAGAAAACCCAGCCATTCTAACGCCGCCAGTAGGCCACGCGGTGAAAAATGAAGGCGCCAATATGGCTGTTCGCCGAAGTGTTCTGGTGGACCTTAAGGGGTTTGATCCTGCGTACCATTTTTATCTCGATGACCGGTTTGCACATGCGCTTGGTAGCCGCCAATCATTTGACGGTTATCGCGCCACTAGCTCGAGTGCACCATGGATTTGCCTAAAGTATCCGTCGTCATGGCGACCGTGTGTCCAGAGACCTGTTTGATATTGGTGCAAGCTGGGCCGTTTTTCAACGTAAGTTTATTTAGGAAGAGACCCGCAAAGATCACTGGACTTTAATCGCGAAAGTCGAGCGTAAGAGATTGATCTGGCATATGGTAAGTGGGGGATTGGAGCCTTGCTCTATCCGCCGGCTTCTGGGGCGGTTGATGGAGGATTATAAGTTAGGATTAATAGAGGAAATTGGAGTTGAGCTATCTCAATTGTTGGCTCAGCTTGGACACAACACACTAGTTGATTTGGGTAAACCTAATGCAGACAGTCTATTTGATCTGTCCGAAATTTGCGACATTGAAATCGAAACCGCAGCACAAAGCGCGTACCAATGCGATTACATGATGTTTGGTTTTGATAGCTGGAGATAGGTTATGCGTAAGGCTGCGCAAGCTAAGCTGCTTGACTTCTTTGGGTTTCTGCCAGGATTGCATAGATTGTTATCGGATCAGGGTTGGCGCGTAGTTTTGCGCGTATTGATGCATCACGAAGAGTGCGGGAAACCAGTGCTAGCGCCTTCAGATGTTCTACACCCGCATTGAGTGGGGCAAACAGGCTAAAGGCAATGTCTACGGGTTGGCGATCGACGGCATCAAATTCGACTGGCCGATCCAAAAGTACAAAAGCACCAACGACCGAATCTAGCCCCTCGACTCTGGCGTGAGGCAATGCAACGCCGTTTCCAACACCAGTCGGGCCCAAGCTTTCACGTGCGAGCAAAGAATCCACAATCATACCAGCGTCGAGTTGATAGACGACACTGACCAGATCGCCGATTTCATGCAACAGACGTTTCTTGCTAGAGGCGGCAGTCAATACCCTGACAGCCTCCGGCCTTAGAAGTTTCGCAAAATCCATTCTGCTCGCACTTTATTCCAGGCGTGTTTCTCGCCGATTAATTTTTAAGGGTCGATCCACCCGATGTTCCCGTCATCACGACGATACACCACGTTTACCCCATCTTTATTTTCGTTGCGGAAAACCAATACTGGTGCTCCGGCCAATTCCATCTGCATGACTGCCTCACCAACGGAAAGGGATGGGATTTTTGCTTCCATCTCTGCCACGATAACGGGTTGCAGTGTTTCAGGTTCCGACTGCTCAGCACCATCTTCTGAAGCGAGGATATAGGAGGAACCACCGAAAAGTTCAACCGGTTGGGTCCTATCTTTGTGATGATCTTTCAGCCGTCGTTTGTATCTCCTTAGTTGCTTTTCCATCTTAGCGCAGCACGAATTGAACGCGGCATAAATTTCGGTGTCTTTTGCTTTGGCAGTTGCGATCAATCCTGTAGATAAATGGACCGTCGTCTCACATGCGAATTCATGTGCAGATTTCGAAAACACGACTAATGCGTCGGTCGGACGTTCTGCGTATTTCTGGACGACTTCATCCAGTTCAGTCCTAACATGGGTTTGCAAGGACATTCCAATGTCGATTTGTTTACCGCTAATTTGATACCGCATTATTTCTCCTTCAAGATGGACGAAACGACCAATATTTTAGGAACCCTCGGAAGGGATGAGGATGGTGGTCGTTTTCGCGGAAAAGGCATATATGTTGCCTGATTGTCGTTGGGCCCCCAAAGCGAGAACCGGTCGGCGATCAGACGATTGAAACGTTTTTGCCATATGAACATTCAGCCCGAGAACAAGGCAGCCTGTCAATGGAGATAGGTAAATTATTTGGGATCTTGTCGGACGTATTTGGTTGCGATCTATGAAATGCGAAAATTATCACCTAGGTAAACACGGCGTACATTTTTATTTTCTACGACCTCGTTTGGCGTGCCAGACATGAGAATTTTACCATCGTGCAAAATATATGCACGATCTATAATTTCCAATGTTTCCCGTACGTTATGATCCGTAATCAGAACACCTATACCGCGTTTCTTTAGGTCGAAAACAAGGTTGCGTATGTCTCCAACAGAGATGGGGTCAACACCTGCGAAGGGTTCATCGAGCAGTAGATATTTTGGGTCGGCGGCCAAACATCGCGCAATTTCGACGCGGCGTCGCTCACCACCGGAAAGGGCCAGCGCAGGCGCGCGTCGTAGGTGTTCAATCGAAAACTCACTCAAAAGTTCTTCAAGCCGCTCGCGACGTTTTTGGCGACTTGGTACTGAAATATCCAAGATTGCACTTATGTTGTCTTCAACATTGAGACCACGAAAAATACTCATTTCTTGGGGTAGATAGCCAATGCCCAGTTGTGCACGGCGATACATTGGCAGTGTTGTAACGTCGTGGCCGTCGACAACCACTGTGCCCCATTCGGGTGTTACCAGTCCAGCTACAGAGTAAAATGTTGTGGTTTTTCCTGATCCGTTAGGGCCCAGCAATGCAACCACTTCCCCACGATTTAGCTCCATTGAAAAATCGCGGATTACGACCTTTTTGCGATACGACTTTCGTAGGTTTGTGATTTTCAAACCTACTTGGCCCGTGGTCACTTCAAGAGTTGGCTGCGTCATTAATTATTGCCAGTTTGCAGGATGGTTTTCACCCGGCCAGTCATGTTTGCGGTTCCATCTTTAAGGTAGATCACCATTTTGTCAGACGCGATTGCGCTAAGGCCTTGGGTAAGCAAGACGTTACCTGTCATAATAATTTTGCCCGAATCGATCGTGTAGTCGGCGCGCTCTGCCTCTGCAGCATCGAGACTGGAAACCAATGTAACATTACCAGTTGCGATCATTCTTTCAATGCCAGCACTTTCTTCTCGATAGATAACTGTTACTTTTTGGGCTGCAAGTCGAAGTTCTCCCTGCCCAACTATGACGTTACCGACGAAAACAGCTCTTCCAGTTTCCTGATCTACGGACAATTCGTCAGAAGTCACTTCAACTGGTGCGGTTGTGTCCTGAGTGATCGTTCCAAAGGTTAAATTGGTGCCTTGTGCAAGGAGCGGTGTCATACCAAGCAGTGCGATACAAAGCGTCAAAGGTTGAAATATATTCACGGTTTATTATCTCATTTGATTTCAGGATCGTATATCAGCTTCACACCATTTGTGAAAACCATTTGAACGGGGCCGTTCTCTTCGGGCGCATTTACCCACATGGTACCTGCCGTAAATTCCCCAAGGGGCCCCACAGCAAATACTTTGTCAGGTGATGTTACATTCAGTGATGTCATCCCTGAAATCAAGCGTTCTGAGTTGATTTCGTACCCACTGGATGTTTTGATCAAAACGTTTTCGGACAAAATGACAGTGTCTTTTGCTATATCAATTTCACCAGTATCTGACACGAAGAGCAAGCGCCCCCCAGAGGCCCAGTCAATTTGACCGTAAACTGCGTTGGCTGCGGTTATGCCATCCCCTTGACCGATAGCCATCTTTTCCGCAAATAGCGAAATTTCATCGCCGCGATCAGACGAACCATAAAAGACTGGGCTGGTGATTTGTTGGTCTTTCAGCCTTTCGGCAATTTCGGCTTGGGCAAATGGAATCGAGGCCAGAGGATCAATATTTCGAGAAAGCAAGAACAGGGTGGACAACAAAGCCAGTGCCATCAACGGCAGTAAAATCTTTAACCAAACGATCATGCGTGAATAACGATCCATTCAGAGGCCTATCAATGTCGAATGCACTTTGTTCATGTATGCGCAAAAATGTCGGTTTCTGACCACCCTAGTAGATCTAGGTTGGAACGAGCTGGAAGAAAATCAAAGCAGGATTGGGCAATTTCCATTCGCCCTTCGCGGACTAAACGTTTGTTCAACGCTTCACGTAGGCGGTGAAGGTACAATACGTCCGACGCGGCATATTCCAATTGCGCATTACTAAGATTTGGGGCACCCCAATCGCTTGATTGCTGATGTTTAGAAAGGTTCACTTCCAAAAGATCGTGCAGTAAATTTTTCAATCCATGGCGGTCGGTGTAGGTGCGTACTAATCGGCTGGCAATTTTCGTGCAATAGACAGGTGCGGTTACAATACCAAAAGCATTCTGCATCGCAGCGATGTCAAATCGTCCATAGTGAAACAATTTTAAGACTTTTGGATTTGCCAGAATAGCGCACAGGTTAGGGGCATTTGACTGCCCTTTCATGATCTGCACCATATGAGCATCTCCGTCACCAGCAGACAGTTGAACAACACATAAGCGGTCGCGGTGCGGATGCAGTCCCATAGTTTCGCAATCAATGGCGACTTCAGGACCAAGATCCAAATCATCGGGCAGGTCTGAGATATGAAGATAGTTTGTCATATCACTGCTATAGCGTGGGTTGACCCGCTGTAAAAGCGTGGCTTTTATTCTAGCGATATTTGGCCAAGGTCTGGTTTTGGGAGTTTGCTTAACAAGGAACTTACCAGGCTTCTACAATCATGACCATGCCAGCCAGGCGAATATAAGTCTCTGGGCAGCTCTGGATGCTTCAAAACCAGTCTACGCCAGTTGTGGACGATCAAGCATCGCAAGACCGCTGTGTCACGTGGTGTTATTAATACTGCCTGATCTACGGCATTCTGAACGCGCTGTAGCGCTTGGTGTAGCTCAGCGTAATCTTGTGCTAAGTCCTTTGGTTCAAACTGTTCGGCTAGCCAGGGTGGTAATGATGTTGGCGAAAGAACCAACGCATCGTCAGGAGGCGTTGCATCCCTTGGTCCTAGGTACACGCGTGGCATCAACGGGGCAAATCCTAGCTGCGCCATGGCTTTTCGCGAACGCGCTGATGTGCTGCCCAATATCAGCAGGTGCCAGTGTTTTGGAGCGTCATTTGGGTGGCCATAAATTCGGGGGCTGGCCGCAGAACTTTCTTGTCGCCCGCTCGCTGTTAGGCTGTGCAAACTGTTGCGTCCGCTTTTGACTGACATTATCCAATCGTCGTTGCGCAAACGGTGCAGGGCGACGCGGGTGGCTTCGGCCTTAATACCCATATCTGACATCAGTACAGACAACACAGGCCCCTCGATCACGTCCCCATCGTTCTGCGCAAGGTCCCCGAAAACGGTGACCAACAATGACCAAACGCGCTGATTGTTTAACGTAGTCAACGCCTCAACGGCGACTGATAGTGGTTTAGTAAGCATTCATTGTCAGTAGCTCGTATTCAGCCACAGCCTCATCATCTTGATTGGTTAAGGTCACATGCCATCGCACCTCACCATATTCATCATTGCGGGGTGTTTTGGCCTTAACAGTAAGTTGGACCTTGATACTATCACCCGCCTGAACTGGTTTCATAAAGCGTAAGTTATCAAGGCCCGTGTTCGCCAAAACAGGACCTGGATCAGGTTGGACGAACAATCCAGCGGCAAAGCTGATCAAAAGGTAACCGTGCGCAACACGACCTGGGAAGAAAGGGTTAGCTTTGGCAGCCTCTTCATCCATGTGCGCGTAAAACGTGTCACCTGTGAAGTGCGCGAAAGTTTCGATATCTTCCAGCGTAATCTCACGTGATCCGCTGAGAAGGGTGTCGCCCAATTCGACATCGTGGAACGTGCGCGTGAAAGGATGAGGCTTGTCTGTTTCTATTGTTGATTGTGGTACCCACTGACTACCTATTGCGGTCAAAATGTCAGGGCTGCCTTGGATTGCGGTGCGTTGCATATAATGCATCACTGCGCGTGTCCCACCCAACTCTTCGCCACCACCAGCGCGACCTGGACCGCCGTGAACCAAGTGGGGAAGGGGTGCGCCGTGGCCCGTTGCCTCGGCCATTGAATCGCGGTTGT
>Ga0257120_1000538_pt1 | contig 27597 bp, 24 predicted proteins | sample SI106_10metaG_FD_190153 | JGI IMG/M metagenome (GOLD analysis project Ga0257120, IMG submission 190153) | Marine microbial communities from Saanich Inlet, British Columbia, Canada - SI106_10 | ecosystem: Environmental > Aquatic > Marine > Inlet | place: Canada: British Columbia | collected... | reverse complement strand
GTCATTCAGCTTTTCAACTTTTTAGGCTCTTTTTTAGTCCTCATATCCTTACTTTTTATTGCCGTTCTTATTTTGTTTTTGATGAATAAAAATACAACAGCCATTCGTTTGAAGGTGAAAATCAAACAATCTTTATTACGCATGTTTTTATGATCAAATTTATCAATCTATGTTCTTTTATTTTGATCAATTTCAATACCTTTGTTGTCGAAAATAACACCTAATATGTCTGAAAAATGGTTTATTATTTTTACGAAGCCTAGAAACGAACTAAAGGTTTCGGATCGTCTTTTATCCATTGGGATAGAGGCTTATACTCCTTCTCGAGTTGAGTTGCGTGAGTGGTCTGATCGTAAGAAAAAAGTAAGGGTGCCTTTGTTGCCCTCGATGGTGCTCGTGCAGTTGGCCGAAAAAGAAGTGAATAAAGTTTTTGAAATACCTGGTGTGGTACGGTATTTGTTTGAATACGGAAAACGTGCCGAGGTTTCTAACCAAGAGGTATTGGCGATGCAAGCTCATGTAGCGAACACGTTTTCAGTTCAAGAAAATAAGTTAGTCGTGGGAGACACCATCCAAGTACCTTTGCTGGATCAAGAGGCTTTATTGCTCTCTGTAAAAGGAAAGAATTGTATTGCGCAATTAAAAAAATTGGGCGCTGTGGTCTCATTTCAACTGAAGTAATCAGTTGATTTTTTTTGGTTATGATTTTCCATTACTGTGAGTAGTGACGGCGAAGCCGTATCATAGAGCAATATAAATAGCCTTTTTTAAAGCTATTAAAAAATACAAAAAAACTAAATTGACTACCGGTGGTAGCCGAGAAAAAATAAATTCAAATGAAAATTGAATTAAGTAATAAATTAATTTTAGTCACTGGAGGTGCCGGATTTATTGGGTCAAATTTATGTGAGGAACTACTTCATCTTGGTAATAAAGTTGTTTGTTTGGATAATTTTGCTACTGGTAAAAGAGAGAACATCAAAGAGTTTCTTAATGATCCTAACTTTACTCTAATTGAAGGAGACATTAGAAAACTAGAAGATTGTTTAAAAGCTACTAAAGATGTTGATTATGTTTTGCATCAAGCGGCATTAGGATCGGTTCCTAGATCTATTAAAGATCCAATTACATCCAATGAGGTGAATGTGAGTGGTTTTTTAAATATGCTGTTAGCTTCTAGAGACAATGGAGTGCAACGTTTTGTTTTTGCAGCGAGTTCATCAACTTATGGAGACTCAGAGTCAATGCCAAAAGTTGAGAACATCATTGGAAAACCCTTATCACCTTATGCCATTACTAAATATGTAAACGAGCTATACGCTGATATTTTTTCAAAAACCTATGGTTTAGAAACGATTGGTTTACGCTATTTTAATGTATTTGGTAGAAAACAAGACCCTAATGGAGCTTACGCAGCTGTAATTCCAAAATTTGTAAGTCAATTAATGAAAGGTGAATCTCCAGTTATTAATGGTGATGGAGATTACTCAAGAGACTTTACTTACATTGATAATGTGATACAAGCAAATTTGTTAAGCATAGTTACAACTGACGAAAAAGCTATTAACACTGTTTATAATGTAGCTTATGGTGATCGTAATACACTAAATGATTTAATGAGGTACTTAAAAGAATATTTATCTGAGTTTGATTCAAAAATTTCAAATATTCAAGTCATTAATGGTCCAAATAGGGATGGCGATATACCTCATTCTCATGCTAATATTGAAAAGGCAAAACAATTATTAGATTATAAACCAAAGTTTAATTTAAAAAAAGGGTTGAAGGAAGCTCTTAAATGGTATTGGAAAAATTTATAAAATTAAAATATGATTAAAGATAAAATAGCAATTATAGGTTTAGGTTATGTTGGTTTACCGTTAGCAAGACTTTTTGCAACGAAATATTCTGTGGTTGGTTTTGATATCAATACCGATAGAATATCAGAGTTAATTTCTGGTGTTGATTCTACCTTGGAGGTTGATAACGAAACTTTGCAATCTGTACTCATTGCTGAAGACTCTGATGAGATTGGACTATTTTGCACCAATCAATTGGAAAAAATTAAGGATTGTAATTATTATATCATTACGGTTCCAACCCCCGTTGATAAAAATAATAGGCCCATTTTAACCCCACTTATTAAAGCCAGTGAGACTGTTGGTGCGGTATTAAAAAAAGGAGACATTGTAATTTATGAATCTACGGTGTATCCTGGTGCTACTGAAGAGGACTGTGTTCCAATATTAGAAAAAGTTTCTGAGTTACAATTTAATATAGATTTCTATGCAGGCTATTCCCCTGAAAGAATTAATCCAGGAGACAAAGAACATACCGTTGAGAAAATATTAAAAGTTACTTCAGGTTCAACTCCCAAAATTGGAGAAAAGGTGAATGATTTATACAAATCTGTCATTACAGCAGGTACTCATTTAGCACCAACCATAAAAGTTGCTGAAGCCTCAAAAGTAATTGAAAATTCTCAACGAGATATCAATATTGCTTTTGTAAACGAACTAGCTAAGATTTTTAACCTTCTTGATATCAATACACATGATGTTCTAGAAGCTGCGGGAACGAAATGGAATTTCTTACCTTTCAAACCAGGGTTAGTAGGAGGGCATTGTATTGGAGTAGACCCTTATTATTTGGCTCAAAAAGCCCAAGAGTATGGTTACCATCCTGAAATTATTTTAGCAGGGCGACGATTAAATGATGGAATGGGAGATTATGTTGCTTCTGAGATCCTTAAATGTATGATTAAAAAAAACATACCTGTAAATGGAGCAAAGGTTCTTATTTTAGGAATTACATTTAAGGAGAATTGTCCAGATGTAAGAAACACAAAAGTAGTAGATCTTGTGATAGCATTAAAAGATTATGGTTTAGACATTACTATATATGATCCTTGGGCAAATTCAGATGAAATCTTAAATGAGTTTAGTCTGAAGTCTACAAATTCCTTGCCGAAGCAAAAATTTGATGCTATTATATTAACTGTAGCTCATAATGAATTTAAGGCTTTAGATTTAGAATCTTTAAGTAATCTAAAATCTGTTGTTTATGATGTTAAAAACTTCTTGCCTAAAAACAAAAAAGATAAAGGCCTATAGAATTAATTTCTTATAGATAAATTATACAATGACATTACACGATTTGAATAAATTAAACATATTTTATGTTACTGGAAGAAAATCTTTTGAATTATCCGGAGCAAAAGATTATATAATCAATAATATTTCTAATGCTAAAATAACAAAACGATTTTGCGATTTTTCAGCTAATCCAAAATTTGATGATGTTAAAAAAGGGGTCAAGCTTTTTAAAGAAGGTAACTATAATTGTATTGTTTCAGTGGGTGGAGGTAGTGTTATAGACATGGCAAAACTTATTGCATTTTATGCGGAAAATGGAATTGATAATTTTTATACAACCGTGAGTGAACCCTTTAGTGTCTTATGCCCGGTTGTAGCAATTCCAACAACTGCAGGGTCAGGAAGTGAGGAAACTCACTTTGCAGTTATTTACAATAAAGGTGTGAAATATTCTGTAGCACACCCTTCTTTAAAACCCATACACAAAATTTTAATTCCTGATTTTGCATTTAATTGTACTAAAGAACAAAAATTAATTTCAGCATTGGATGCTTTTTGTCAGTCTATAGAGAGTTATTGGAGTAAACAAGCTACAAAAGAGTCTCAAAAATATTCTCTGAAAGCTTTGACACTTCTAAAAGAAAATCTTGAAAATGGACTAATTAAAAATGACTTTAATGCATTTAAAAAAATTGTAGAAGGTTCAAATTACGCCGGTAAAGCAATTAATATTTCTAAGACAACTGCGTGCCATGCATTATCTTATTATTTTACTTCTAAATTTAATATACCACACGGCCAATCTGTTGCGATGATTATGCCTTACGTATTTGACTATCATTATAAAAATATGCCAAATTCAAGTACTATGAATACATTGACAAAATTATTAGATTTTGAAACGAATGACTTCTTATTTGAATTTAAAGAATATTTCAATAAAATAGGGCTAGCTGATGACTTTAAAACTCTAGGAATTGATTTAAAATTGCACTCAAATGATTTACTTAAAAACGTAAATCAAGAGAGGTTAAAAAACAATCCAATTAATATTAATATTACCAAATTATTTTAAAAAATGACAAAAAAAGTTTATTGTGCAATGAGTGCTGACATAATACATGTTGGACATTTGAATATAATTAAAGAAGCCGCTAAATTGGGAGAGTTAACAGTTGGTATTTTAACTGATGAAGCTATAGCTTCTTATAAAAGATTACCGACTCTTAATTATGAAAATAGAAGTGAAACAGTTTCTTCGATTAAGGGAGTTAAAGACGTAATTCCTCAACATACCTTGGACTACACGGATAATTTAAAGTTATTAAAACCAGATTTTGTCGTCCATGGTGATGACTGGAAGACCGGAGTTCAATCTACTGTTCGAAAAAAAGTTATTGATACTATCAGCGAATGGGAAGGAAAACTTGTTGAACCAAATTATACTGGAGGTATTTCTTCAACTATGATTAATGATAGTTTAAAAAGTTTTGGAACTACACCAAATGTTAGATTAAGTAGATTACGTAGGTTAATTGATGCTAAGAAAATAGTAAGAATACTAGAATCACATAGTGGTTTAACGGGTCTGATAATAGAAAAAACTTCTTATGATAATAACGGTATTAAAGAAGAATTCGATGGAATGTGGTCCAGTTCTTTAACCGATTCAACTTCAAAAGGAAAACCAGATATTGAACAAGTTGATTTAACGACTAGGTTACATGCAATAAATGACATGTTAGAGTGCACTACCAAGCCAATGATATATGATGGAGATACAGGTGGAAAACCAGAGCATTTTCAGTATACAGTTAGAACTCTTGAAAGACTTGGAATATCTGCAGTTATTATTGAAGATAAAACTGGGTTAAAGAAGAACTCATTGTTTGGAACTGCAGTGCCTCAAACGAGAGATACAATAGAAGATTTTACTCATAAAATAAGAACGGGTAAAAATTCTCAGGTAACTGAAGACTTTATGATTATAGCTAGAATTGAGAGTTTTATTCTTGGAGATACTCTAGAGGACGCAATAGAAAGAGCGCATGCATATAAAGCAGCAGGTGCCGATGGCATAATGATTCATAGTAAAGATAAAAGTGGAGAAGATATAAAATCATTTTGTGTAGAATTTAGAAAAACAAATAAAACAACCCCAATAATAGTAGTTCCATCATCATATAATCACATTAAAGAGGAAGAATTAATTGCTTGGGGTGCAAATGTTGTAATTTATGCTAACCACTTACTTAGAGCTTCATTTCCGTCAATGCAAAATGTTGCTCAAACAATCTTAAAGAACAAAAGAACTCTTGAATTAGACGATACTTGTATGTCAATTAAAGATATTTTAGAATTAATACCTGGAACCAAATAACATGATAAAACCTGAGGATTTTTATAACGAGCTTAAGAAAAATAATGTGAACTTTTACACTGGAGTCCCTGATTCTTTGTTAAAAGAATTTTGTGCATATATAACTTCAAATGCCAGTGAATCGAATCATATAATTAATACTAGTGAAGGCTCAGCTATAGGAATGGCCATTGGAAGACATATGGCCACTGGAGAAGTGCCTGTTGTGTATATGCAAAATAGTGGGTTAGGAAATATAATTAACCCTATTCTATCACTTGCAGATGAAAAAGTATATGGGATTCCTATGATATTGATAATTGGATGGAGAGGTGAGCCTGGGGTTAAAGACGAACCACAGCATATTAAGCAAGGTGAGATCACACTTGATCTATTAGATGTAATGGGTATTGAATATCAAATAATTGATAAAAATTCGAATAATATTGAGAGTATAGTTAAAAAAGTTGTTGATAACACTAAAAAATATTCAAACCCTACTGCTATTATTGTTAGGAAAGGAACGTTTGCTCCCTTCAAGTTAGAGTCTAAAGATGAATTATATGATTGGAATAGAGAAGATGCAATTAAGACTTTGTTAAACTACGTCAATGAGGATTTTATTGTATCTACCACAGGAAAAGCATCACGTGAAGTATTTGAAGCACGAGAATCCAGAAATGAAGGTCACGGAAGAGATTTTCTTACAGTTGGAGGTATGGGCCATGCATCTCAAATTGCATGTGGAATATCAATGAGTATTAATAAAAGAGTTTGGTGTTTTGATGGAGATGGGGCTGCATTGATGCATCTTGGAGCGGCTGGAATATCAGCAATTCACGGTAAAAGTAATTTTATCCACATTTTATTAAACAACTTTGCTCATGATTCTGTTGGAGGTCAACCCACCATTGCAGACCAAATTCATTTTCCTAATATTTTTAAAAATTTAGGTTATAAACAAGCTTTTAGTGTTAAATCAGAAAGTGAATTAAAAACTTTACTAGATAGACTCCCATCTGATGGCCCAATTCTAATTGAAGTCAAAATAAATTCTGGTGCAAGAAAAGATTTAGGAAGACCGACAACAACTCCATTAGAGAATAAATTAAAATTCATTATTAATTTAAAAAATGATATTAAATAAATTAAAAAATCATATGATATTAAATATTTATTAAACTATAATTTAATGTTTAAAAATATATCCATACAAACTTTAACGGTTTTTTTAATGTCTTTGTTGCAGGTTATTTCAATAATGATTCTTGCTAGATTATTAAGTCCACTTATTTTTGGACAACTAGCTGCTGCTTCTGTAATTCTTGCATTGGCAACCATGTTTTCTGAGATAGGCATTGGTTCTGCAATTGTTCAGAGAAAAAAAAGTAATTCAGAATTTGTAAACACTGCCTTACTTTTATCAATTCTACTTTTCTGTTTTCTTTCTATTTTGATTTATTTTTCAGCACCATATATTGCAGATTACAATAATGATAAATCTCTAACTTCTATTATAAGATATTTAATTATACCATTTGTATTTAGCGGCTTGTCTGGTGTACCCAAGGGAATTTTGTTAAGGAATTTAGAGTATAAAAAATTACTTTATGTTTCTGTTATCCCCTTTCTTATATGTATAAACTTTTTGTCTGTAATTTTAGTTTTATTTGAATTTGGAATTTGGGCTTTAGTGATAGGTCAGGCACTTAACGGTATTTTTATTTTTATTCTTTCAATGTATTACTCAAATATTAAAATTAAACCAAAATTAAATTTTATTTACATCAAAGATTTAATATATTTTGGAGGAGGAATTACCCTTTCAAGATTATTTAATTATTTTACTGTAGCTGGAGATAAGGTAATTCTTGGAAATACTATAAGCCTCGAATTCCTTGGTTTTTTCGAAAGATTATATAAAGTATCTTCCGTAATATCATCTCAGATAGGGAGTGTTTTTGATAACATTATTTTCCCTATTTTTTCAAAGAAACAAGATGATTACCTAGAAAGTGTTCAACTTTACTATAAGTCTATTGAGTTAGGATCTCTTATTGGATTATTTTTTAGTTTAGTACTACCACTTTTCGCAGATGAATTAACTCTATTAATTCTAGGAAGCAAATGGATCAGTTATTCCTATATATTACAGCTTTTACTTCTACTACCATTTACAAGGTTATTAACAAGAATTGGTGATGCAATAATGAGATCACAAGCAATGGTTTATCAATCTGCTGCAGTAAAATTTTTTTCAGCTATAATTACATTGGGTGGTTTATATATTGCAAGTGAATATGAGTATTATTGGCTTCCATTAGTTTATTTCACCTCAAGTCTGTTTACTCTAATAACATTACATACTCTTATTAGCAAAAGAATTAAGAGTAGTTTATTAAAGTTTTTTTCCATTTTAATAAAAACAATATTCACAGTATCAGTAATTATACTTCCACTCTGGTTTTTTGTTTTCATTAGTCAAAATATGCTTAGTTTTATAAATCTATTTTTTATTAAACTTTTTTACTTGATAACTACAGCTTATATTATTTTTAAAAAACCAATTTTATTAGGGCAGAATTTTAATAATATAATTAAACTATTAAAAAAATAAAATGATCATTAAAAATTTAGATCAACAATTAAATATGGTATGTAGTTTATTGAATGAACTTAAAATAGAATACTGTGTTGATTCAGGAACACTATTAGGTCTTATTCGGGAAGGAAAGTTATTAGTACATGATCTTGATATTGATATTTCAATAAACGAAAGTCAGCAAATAAAGCTAATAGCATTAATGAATCAACTTAAAAAAAAAGGTTATAAATGCAGAATTCTTAGTTTTTATGGCAAAAAGTATAAATATAAATTTTGGCTTTCAACTGAAAAAAGAGTGATCGATATAAATATATTTAGGGAAACTCCAGATAAAAAATTCTATGTATGTCCACAACCATTTCCTATAATTAAAGCTGAAAATTTTATTTTTAAGAATTTCAGGAAACTAATTAGAGTATCCTTTGGCGTTATTAAAAATATAGGCAATGAATTTGATTTAAATAATTTCCCATGGAGAATTGGGACTTATCATAGGACATGGGCAATCCCCAAAAAATATTTTTGTGCTTTTGAATTGTTTGGTAATGACATCTACGTTCCACAGAATGCACCTAAGTATTTAGAATTTAGATATGGTAATTGGAAAGTTCCAAACAGTAATTGGAATTTTAGAACTGATGATAAAGGTTTATCCGAAAAATCACCTGATTCCTTTAAATGTTTTTGATCTATGAAGAATAAATACTATAAAATACGAACCTATATCAATATTATTAGGAAAGACTTAAAGGATAAATTTCCTATTTCATTTTTTAAAAAAATACAACTTTGGAGAAAAGGGTTTTTGGCTGAAAAACATACATTGTATCAGTTTGATAAAAATGATCACAAGAATTATTTTAGTGATTATCATGCATCTATATCACGAAATATTAATGAACCTTTTAACGATTTACTAACAAATAAATTAGTTTTCTCTGAAGTTATTGGAAAAGTGTTAAAAGTTCCACAAACGTATGGTTGGATTTTTAATGGAATATATTACAATAAAGACGAATCTAATATTGAAAATTTATTATCGAAAAATAAAGAAATTGTAATTAAAGCTGTTAATGGAGGCGGAGGTAAAGACGTTTTTATTATCAAGAAAGAGAGTAATAATAATTATGTAATTAATAATATCAAAAGACTTCAGAAAGAGGAGTTATTACAATTTATGTCTACACTAAATAACTTTATTGTTACTGAGTTTATAAAACCCGGTTTTTTCTCAGAATCGCTAAATAAGGATACAGTAAATACAATGAGAATTATTACACTTATGGACCCTAAAACTAATAAACCTTTTATTGCTAGAGCAGTTCAGAGGATTGGTGTAAAAACATCTGCACCTATGGATAATTTCACTAAAGGAGGTTTGAGTGCTCCAATTGATTTAGAGACGGGTATTCTAGGTGACGCTACATCTCACCCTCTAAACTCTTCGCATACCAGATACAGTTCTCACCCTGACACCGGATTCAAATTCGAAGGAAAAGTTATACCAAAATGGAACGATATAAAAAGTGAAATATTAAATGGAGTAGGGAAGTTACCTATGTTAAAGTGTGTAGGATGGGATTTTTTATTAAGTGATAAAGGATTAGTCGCTATAGAAGGTAATCATCATCCAGATCCTGACGTGTTGCAAGGTCACGAACCATTATTAACAGACGAGCGTATTAAAGCGTTTTATAAATTTCATAAAATCATTTAATGTATGTGTGGATTTACCGGCTTTATAAACTTAAATAATCAACCGTTAAATAGTCGTGTTCTTAAGGCAATGACAGATATTCAGAAGCATCGTGGTCCAGACGATCAAGGTATGGTTGGTTTTTCGTTGTTTAAAGACTTAAAAGTTGATGTTATTGATAATGAAATGGCAGAGTTTAGTCATCTTTATGCCGGTATTGGATTTAACCGATTATCTATTTTAGATCTTTCCAAAAATGGTCATCAACCGATGATTTCTCATTGTGGGAATTATATTTTGGCATATAATGGAGAAACTTATAATGCTTTGTCGTTTAGAGACGATTTGATAGCTAAAGGTCATCCTATAAAAAGTAGAACAGATTCTGAAGTAATACTTTACCTCTATATAGAATATGGTATCGATAAAATGCTAGAAATGCTTAACGGTATGTTTGCATTTATCATTGTAGATTTAAAACAGCGCAAAAGTTTTATAGTTCGCGACCAACTTGGTATTAAGCCTATGTACATTTATAAAACACCTAATGTTTTTATGTTTTCTTCAGAAATAAAATCGTTTACAGAACATCCAGATTTTAAAGCCGAACTTAATACCAATCATCTCGATGAATACTTGCTTTTTAGATATTGTGCTCATGATAGAACGCTCTACAAAGATGTAAAACAAGTACCTCCAGGCCATTATTACGAAATTTCTGAAGATGAGGTAAAAGTTAAGGAATATTGGTTTTATAAAATGGTGGATGAAAGAGATATCAACTTAAAAGATGCTGTAGAATTACTCGACACTACATTTAAGGATAGCATTAAATCGCAATTAATGAGTGATGTGTTGGTAGGGTGTCAATTGTCTGGTGGTATAGATTCATCTTTGGTTACAACCTATGCAAGAGAATTCTTTAATGCGAATATGGACACGTTTTCTATCGTGTTTTCAGATAAAAAATATTCTGAAGAAGAATTTATAAACTATGTAACCAATCACACCAATTCAGATTCGCATCGCTATCAATATTCCAATCAATATGCCTTTGAAAACTTTTTTAAAGCCACTTGGCATCTAGATCAACCGATCAGTATTCCCAATACATTAGGAATTAAACGTCTTGCTGAACGTGCAAAAGAAAATGTTACGGTTTTATTAAGCGGAGAAGGTGCTGATGAATTGTTTGGTGGCTATTCTCGGTATCACGATTTGTCTTGTCGTTTTAATATGAATCTGAAAGGCTATGCTAAGATGCCAGTTATTGGTAGTAAAATTCAGAACAAGTATGATTTAGCGCAAACACCAGAAGATTTTTTTGTAATGAGCAGTTCTGCAATGTCTTTAAAGGATTTTAAAACCTTTAGTATTGCTAACGATATTGAACGTGTCCTTGCACAACGGAAAGAATTATTTCCTACTGAAGGTAATATCATCAAAAAAGCATCAGCCTATGACTTAAAAACGTACATGGTCGATTTGTTAAACAGGCAAGATAAAATGACTATGGCACATTCTGTTGAAAATAGAGTGCCGTTTTTAGATAGGAATGTGGTAGAGTTAGTGGCAAGTTTACCTAGTGAATTATTGGTGAAAATATGTAGTGATATTAGACATTTAAATAAATCAAATACTTACACAAAACACATTCTTAAAGAATTGGCTGTAAAGCGTTTTAATACGGATTTTGTATATAGAAAGAAAAGTGGATTCCCATTGCCTGTAAAAGACTTATTTTTGAAAACGAAAATGAACGAGCTCATCGAAGATCAATTATTACCAGGCATAAAATCTAGAGGTGTATTTAATTTTGATGCTGTTTCTAAAATTTGGAATAAAAAAGAAAGCGAATTTTCTAAAAGTGATATAAAAAACTTGTGGATGTTCTTTGCTTTCGAAACATGGGCGCAAACGTTCATAGATTCAAAATACAATGGTTAAGCTAATAATAGGTGGAGATATTTGTGCAACTAAGAGAGATGAAACTGCTTTTTTAGAAGGAGATGCATCACAATTGTTTTCTGATGTTTTGCCAAATATACAATCTGCTGATTTAGCTATTGCAAATCTCGAAACCCCTTTAATTAATTCACCATCACCAATTAAAAAAAGTGGAGCAGTTTTTGGAAATTCACCTAAAATGTTGGATGCCATAAAAGGTAGCTGTATAAATTTTTTAAACTTAGCCAATAATCATATTTTAGATCATGGTGAACAAGGCTTGCAGACGACGATTGAAGCTTTAAAAAATAAAGATTTTAATTATGTAGGAGCTGGCAACTCTATAGATGAAGCCTCTAAGCCCTTCACGATCGAAATTAAGGGTAAAACCATTTCAATATTAAGCTATGCAGAACACGAATTCTCTATAGCAGAACACGGAAAATCTGGTGTAAACCCTTTAGATGTTATAGATTTTGTAACTAGAATTCAAGATTTAAAAAAATCAAGTGATTTTGTACTGTTATTGTATCATGGAGGTAAAGAAAATTACAATTTACCAACACCTAAGCAACAAAAATTGTGTCGATTTTTTATAGACCAAGGCGTTAATATGGTGGTTTGCCAACATTCGCATACTGCTGGTGTTTATGAAAATTATAACAACGGAAATATCTATTATGGTCAAGGCAACTTTGTGTTTGATCCTTACCCTTTAAAAAAAGATTGGTTGTACAAAGGTTTTCTGGTTGAATTAATTATTAATGATGATAATTCTACTAACATTCAATTAATACCATACGTGCACAATAGTTTCTATAAAGATGAGATTGGTATCAGAAAAATGAATACTGAAGAATCAAAAATCTTTATGGATACCATTTTAGAAGCGAATAAGAAAATGAATGAAGACCCAAACTATGTGCATAAGGAATGGGTAAAACTATCAAAATCACTAGAAAACACATATTTAAGTTTACTTAATGGAAATGGTCGTGTTATGCGTAAGTTGAACGAGAAATTTCCGTGGCTAAAATTTGTGTACAAAAACGACCGAAAGTTGGTGTTAAAAAATATTGTGACCTGCGAAACGCATCACGAAATTGTCAAAACTATTTTAAAGGAGAATTAGTATGAAAGACAAGTTAATATTAGCATTTAAAAAGTTTGTGTACTATCACTTCAGTGTATTTAGTTATAGAGGAAAAAAGGCTAGTGAATCTGTTTCAGAAATTACCAAACAAGAAGAACAAATTTTTGAAGGTTCTAAATATACCGTTGGTATTGTAAAAGAAAAATGGCATCTTCACAGTAGCTATATAAAGGCTTGCAAAGAATTAAATATTTCATATACAGTTATAGATTTCTTTTTAAAAGACTGGTTTGAGGTTTTAAAATCTAAAAAGATAGACCTTCTAATTGTACGACCATCTGTGCAATACACTCCCTGGAAAGATATGTTTGATAATAGGTTGAAATTATTAAAAGACAATTATGATATTCCAGTATTTCCAAATTTTAGCGAATTATGGATATGGGAAAGTAAATTGAGAACTCTAGATTGGTTAAAAATTAATCGACAACCACACCCAAAATCACATATTTTCTACGATTTGGAAGAGCTTTATAGATTTGCTACAAAATGTAATTACCCAACAGTTTATAAAGCAAGTAGTGGCTCTGGAGCCTCTGGAGTTAAGATTTTAAACAACGCTTCTCAGCTTAGGCAAACAGCAAAAAAAGTGTTTAACTCTGGGATTAGAAGCTATAGAAAGCACAAATTAGATAAAGAACACGGGTTTGTTATTCTTCAGGATTATTTAAATGATGTCAAAGAGTGGAGAATTATTAGAATAGGTGATTATTATTTTGGTTACGAAAAACTTAAGGAAGGCAAATTTCATAGTGGTTCCCAAAACTTTGGTTATGGAATGCCCCCAAAAGAATGCCTAGATCTTGTTAAAGACTTAACTAATAGTTATGATTTTAAGTATGTAGATATAGACATTTTTGTAACAAAAGATGGCGAGTTTCTTGTTAATGAAATTCAACCTTATTTTGGACAAAAAGATGATAGAGAATTACTTGTTGTTAATGGAGAATCTGGACGATTATCATATAATGATATAACAAAATTATGGGATTTTGAAAAGGGAGAGTTTTGCAGAAATAATTTATGTAACCTTCGTATTTTAGAAATGATTAAAACTTTAAATAAATGAGGTTGCTCATATTTCTCATAAAATGGGGTTTTCCTCTTTTACTGGCAACAGATTTAATTTCTGAGCTCCTTGAAAATGAAATAATACTCAATATTTCAAGGGGATTGAGAATATTAATTCTATTCCTTTTCGTTATTGAAAACATTCGATATTTTAATTTTTTAAAAAAATTTAATTTTTTCAGGTATTTCTTTTTTTTTAATCTCATTTTACTTATTTATGTAGGGACAGATGAAGTTTTTTTAGACGGATTTTGGATGTATTCAAAAACTCTATTTTGGACACTTGGAATAAATGTACTTTTTATATATGATCAAAAAAGGATTTTCACTGAACATGATTTTTTAAAAGTTATTAAAAAAGTAATTTTAATTGCATTTATTTTTACTGCAATATTTTTTTTTAATGGTTCTATGGAAACAGAATATAATGTTGCCTCCTACTTGGTTTTATTTATGTATCCAATTTTGTTATATAATACAAATGGCTATAAAAAAAATATGTTTTATGTACTTTTAAGCGCGTTAGCTATTTTAATTACATTAAAAAGAGGAGCTATTTTAGCATTTATTCTTGGAAATTTTATTTACTATTTAGGTTTAATAACTAATGGTTTTTCGGTTAGAAAAATATTAAGTGGTTTATTTTTATTATTATTTTTATTGTTCACAACGACATATTTTATTAAAAATCTAAATTCACAAGATACTGAAAGATTTTCTTCTGAACAGTTTGATTTGAAAAATAGTAAAGCTGGATCAGGAAGAGTAGGAATGTATACATCCCTTTATGAAGGCTGGTTAAATTCTGGTAAAATTTTATTCGGAAATGGTTTTAGAGCTGATTATCTTAGACCAGAATCTAATAATACGTTTGCTCACAGTGATGTTTTTGGTTTTCTATATAATTTTGGATTACTTGGAATTACCTTGATATTAATCTTATATGTTAAATTGATAAAATTTTATAATACATTTAAAAAATATGACAGGTCTAATGCAAATATTATTTTATCATTATTATTCATATTGATATTAGTTAATACTTATTCAGGAATGTTTGTTGGTTCAACAAATCCAATTTATTTTTTTGGATTAATTTCTTATTTACAGTTAAAAATTATTTAAATATCATCCACATCTGTTATTATCGTAAGCTCAAAAAACAACATGTCGTCAAATAAAGTTTTAATATTAACCAACCCACTTAATCATGAAGGTGGTGTGGTCAATTACTATAATCTGTTTTTTAAGCATTTTGAATCCAATGTCATTTTATTAAAGCACAATTCAATAGGATCGCGAGCTTATTTGTTTTATTATCCTTTAATAAAGCGGGTATTATACCCATTTTACTATGTGTTTGATTTTTTTATTTTTTTTTTAAAATTAATTTTTGATCGTAAAATAAAGATTGTTCAGGTCAGTCCATCATTAATTCCTGTACCTTTAATCAGAGACGGACTTTTAGTTTTAATGGCAAAATTACTGGGTAAGAAAGTTGTAGTGTTTTACAGAGGTTGGAAACTACCTACGTATAATAAAATTTCAGAAAACAGTGCATTAAGAAAATTATTCAATTTAGTATTCCAAATGAATACTTTACAGGTTGTCTTGGCTTCATCTTTTAAGAATGATTTAGTAAAGTTAAACCCTAGAAAGCCAGTTAATATATTTGTAACTACAACAGCAATTGATAAGTCTGAAATCATTAAAAACAAAACTCTAAAGTCATCAGATACCATAAATGTTCTTTTTTTAGGTCGAATTGAAGATTTAAAAGGCATAGAAGAACTTATTGACGCCATAATTTCGCTTAACAAAACAAACCAATTGCGTCATTTTAAGTTCACTATTGTAGGTCATGAAAATAAAATAGGCTATACAGGTCGGCTTAAAGAAATATTGAAAAGCCAAAATGTACCAGATGAAATGGTAAAATTTCCAGGACGCGTAACAGGAAGTGATAAGTTTCAATTATACGCCAATCATGATGTTTATGTACTTCCATCTTACACTGAAGGTTGCCCAAATAGTTTGTTAGAAGCATTAGCGTCTGGCTTATTTTGCATTACAACAAAGGTTGGAGCACTTTCAGATCTTGTGGTGCCAGAGAAAAACGGTTTATTTGTTGAGGTTAAAAGTAGTGAGGCTATTGTAAAAGCGTTACAATATTGTAACGATAATAAAACCTATAATGCTAATAAAGTAACAAATTCAATGTATTATTGCAGAGCGTTTGATATTAAAGAAATTACCCGTCTTTTTGAAACTAAATACATTGAGTTAATTGAAAAAAGGTAAACTATATTTAATTGGTCCAACAGAATCCATACTTACCAAACGTGGTAATCGATTTCCTAATATGGCAAAGTTTTTTGTTGAGGAAGGTGAAAATGTGATGTATTATACAACAAATTTTTATCATGCTGAAAAACGTTTTTTTTCAAAAGAAGAAATTAGTGAAGTTGCTAGTGGTTTAGATTATAAACTTAAAGTTTTAAGTGTTTTAGGTTATTTTTCTAATGTCTCAGCAAGACGTGTTGCATCTAATTTTTTATTTTCAGTTCGATTATTTTTCATCTTACTTTTTAAAGTTTCAAAAGATGACAGAATACTATTACCTTCTCGTCCAGTAGAGCTTATTTTTTTTATGGCTATCCTCAAGAGAGCAAAAGGTGTTAAAATATATTTAGACATACAAGATGTTTGGCCAGATGCCTTAGAAATTGAAAATAAAATAAAGAAAAGAATTTTTGAAATCTATTGTAATACGTATTTAAAACCTTCGCTTAAACATTATACGGGTACATTACATGTGGCACCATCATTTAAGTTATGGTTAAGGCGCTATGCAAAAAATACACCATCTAGTTTTGTGCCTCTTGGATGGGAAAATAAAAGATGGTCTAATGTTACATTAAAAGAGTGCGTCGAAGGTAGTATTATAAAAATGGTCTGTGTGGCACAACTACAACATCAAATAGACGTGATGCCTATATTAGAAGTATTAAAAAACAATAACAAATTACATTTAACAATACTAGGTGAAGACGGAAAAGGAGAGCGTTATAATGAAGTTATTAATTACATAAATAACAATGCTATTACAAATATTGAGATTAGAGGAAAAATTGATAGAATGGAGATGGTAAACTATCTAGAAAATAAAGACATTGGAGTATTACCGATGATTACCTCTTCGATACCAAATAAAATATTTGATTATATAGCAGCAAGGCTACCAATTATTGTTCTTGGAGACAACGATAGTTCTAATTTTGTGGTAGAATATAATATTGGTTGGCAATGTAATTTTAATTCAAAAGATTTAAATATACTTTTGAAAAGTATAAAAACTACTGATATAAAATCAAAAAAGAAACAAGTTGATTCTATTAGAGATGAATTTTCTAGAGACATTTTACATAAAAAAATTAAATATTTAATAAAATAATGCAACAACTCACACAAAAACTAGGTTCAGGAGAAATGGTCATTCAAGAGATTCCTTACCCTCAATTAGGTAAAGGTATGATTATGGTAAAGAACCATTATTCAATAATAAGTGCCGGCACGGAAGGTTCTACGGTTCAGTCAGCTCGTAAAAGTTTAATTGGTAAAGCCAAAGAACGGCCCCAACAATTAAAACAGGTTATAGATACCTTAAAAAAGCAAGGGCCTGTTCAAACCTACAGAGCTGTTATGAAAAAGCTAGATGCTTATTCGCCAATGGGTTACAGTTGTGCAGGTGAAGTGATTGAGGTTGGAGAGGATGTGACCTCATTTAAAGTAGGTGATAAAGTAGCTTGTGCAGGTGTAGGTTATGCCAATCACGCAGAAATAGTGAGTGTTCCGGTTAATTTAAGTGTAAAACTTGATGAGGAGGCTAATCTTAAAGATGCAGCATACAATACGATGGGCGCAATAGCCATGCAGGGGGTGCGACAAGCAGACATGCGTTTGGGTGAAACCTGTGTTCTAGTGGGCTTAGGATTACTCGGACAGCTAACAGCACTTATTCTCAGAGCTTCTGGTGTTAAAATAATTGGAATAGACGTTTCGGAAGGTGCCGTTAATTTCGCAAAAAATAATAAAATATGTGATTTTGTGTTCACTAGAAACGCCTCAGGATTAACAAATAAGATAGAAGAACTTACCAAAGGATTAGGTGCTGACTCTGTAATAATTTCTGCAGGGACTCCAAGTTTAGATCCTATAAATTTTGCTGGAAGTATTGCACGTAAAAAAGGTAAAGTTGTTGCGTTAGGTGTTATACCAACAGGATTTGACAGATACCCGTTCTGGTACAGAAAAGAATTAACTCTAGAAATGTCCTGCTCCTATGGACCAGGGCGTTATGATTTAAATTACGAAGAAAAGGGAATTGATTATCCAGCACCTTATGTACGTTGGACTCAAAATAGGAATATGCAAGCGTTTCAGGAGTTGATAGCTACTAAACGTATTGATATTAGTTACATGTCCACACACGAATTTCTTTTTCATGATGCTCCCAAAGCTTTTGATTTGGTTGTAAATAGAACTGAACCTTTTATTGGCATTGCACTTAAATACGATACCAATAAATCACACTTAAAATCAAAAATAATTATTGATAATAATCAAGGATTACCTACTTCTAAGGTAAATGTATCCTTTATTGGTGCGGGTAGTTATGCACAAGGGAATTTATTGCCAAATATTCCAGAAAATTCTCAAGTATCCAAAATTGGTGTGCTTACCAACACAGGAACAACTTCTAAGCGTGTTGCAGAAAAATTTAAATTTAATTTTTGTGCGACATTAGAAAATGATGTACTTGATGAGAAAACTAATACAATATTTGTAGCTACACGTCATGACTCTCACGGAAAATATGTGCTTAAAGCATTACAGCAAAATAAGCATGTTTTTGTTGAGAAACCCTTGTGTTTAAAAGAACCTGAACTTTATACTATCATAGATGCACAACAACAATCTCAAACTGCAGTAATGATTGGGTTCAATAGACGATTTTCACCATTGACTCAAAAAATTAAAAAAGTAATAGGTTCTGGTCCAATGTCAATGATCTATAGAATTAATGCAGGATCTATTCCAAGTGATAATTGGCTACAGGATATAGAGATTGGAGGGGGCCGTATTTTAGGTGAGGCTTGTCATTTTATTGATTATCTAACATACTTGAATGGTAGTTTACCTACTAAAGTCTCTGCACAGGTACTTGCCGATCCTCAAAATTTAAACGATACCGTTAATATCATGCTACAGTTTGAAAACGGTTCAACAGGGGTGGTTTGTTATTATGCTAATGGAGCAAAATCTTTAGCTAAAGAATACGTTGAGGTATTTGCATCTGGTACCACAGCCATTTTAAACGATTTTAAAGAGTTACGTATTTATGGAAAAGGAAAACCATCTAAGACCAAATTGGTGAACCAAAATAAAGGTCAAAAAGAGATGGTCGAAGGTTTTATTAATGGAATTATTACGAATGGCAACGCTCCAATTCCGTTTTCTGAAATTGTGGCTGTAACTAAGGCCAGTTTCAAAGTATTAGAATCTATAAAAAATAATGGTCAATTAATTTTATTATAAATATGAAAATAAAAGTATTATTAGAAGACGATAATGAAATTTTAGGCAATGGACTAGGTCACCCTACATATAGGCAGTATTTGCCTACAAAAAAGTATGTTGATATTTTAAATAAATTTTCAATAAAAGGCACCTTCTATGTAGATATGGCGCATTATTTATTTTTACAAAAACACAAAGATTATAAAGATTTTCGCTTTCAAGCACAGAGTATTAAAGAGACCATTAAGCTATTGGCCAAAAATAAAATGGATGTGCAAGTACATCTTCATTCACAATGGGTAGGTGCTAAAATAGAGAACGATCATGTTTTTGTTACTGATAAGTGGAATATAGGAATGTTAAGTTCTGAAGAACAAGAGTTATTATTTAGCAAAGCATATGATGCACTTACTGAAATTTTAAAAGAATTCAATGTAGAGCCTAATTTAAATTCTTATAAAGCTGGCTCGTGGGGGCTTCAACCTTTTAACACTTTGTATGAAGTGTTTGTAAACAAAGGAATTAAATTGGTTATGGGGCCTATAAAAGGACTGAAAGTAGAAAATTTAGATGTGGATTACACAAATTTACATAGTGATTCAAAACCCTATTTTGCTTCAAAAAAAGACATTAATAAGGTAGATCATAAAAAAAATATTGTAGTTCTTCCTATGACTCCAACCTATTTAAATTGGCCTGATTTTTTAAGATATATTTTTGAAATAAAATTTTTAAGTTTTTTCACAAACAATGATGATCTTGATAAATACGATGTACCAAATTCCGTAAATCAAATGAAACCGTTATCAGGTAAGGATAAATTAAATTTTGGATTGAAACCTTTCAAAACTCATTTGAAAATTAATGCTCAAAAATATTGGTATTTGAAAAATACTTTTAAGAGAGCTTACAAAAATATTAAAGCATCAAATTCTGAATATAAGTTGATGGTCATAGAAACTCATACAAAAGATTTTATTGATACTTTTACTGATATTGAAAAGTTTTTTAACTACGTTAAAAATAATTACAGTGATGTTGAATTTGTGACTTCATTCCAAGTTGTTGAAGATTTAAGTTCAAATAAATTAGTCCCATTAGATGAATAATTTAAAAGTTTTAAATTTTTTAGGGATTGATTCCTTAGAGGACATGAATTTAGTTTTAAAAAAAATTCATTTAAAACGTCTTAAATCTAATTTACCTGATTATGTTGTTGCATATTGTGCAGCTAAATATATGGAATCTAATGATGTTAGGTTTTTTAATGAACTTCTATGGCTAGTCGACGGAAATATTGATTCAATAAAAGAGACAATTAATAAATTTGAATCTAACTTTGAGAATTCAAAATATAATCATGATTTCAGTGAAAGAATTATAGATTCAAAATCTTTTATAAATAATCCTGCAATTGACAAGTCAGTTCTCAAATCAACTTCAATAGCGTTAATAGGAAATCCAATTCATTTTATTATACCATTCTATTATTTTTTGGCAAAAGGAAAAAAAGTAGATGTTATTAATGTAAAGTACCATCCAAGTTTAAAGCTCCATAAAATTCTAAATTCACCATTAATAAATTTTTTTTTCAAATTAATTTTTTCTGGAGCATTCAAGCAAGTTTCGATTAATTACAAAGAAGACTTAATGTCATTTAAATTATCAAAGCAATATGATGTTGGTTTTCATAAGCTTAGTTTTATAATAAGGGATAATATCATTTCAAGTTTTAATAAAGGTCTTATCAATGACCACTGGGCTTTATTACCGCTTTTAAAAGGAAAATCTACACTGCTATATTCAAAGTTGTTTGGCGTAGAACCTATAATCACAAATCATTTAATTGACAAAGGTATTGATAGTGGTAAAATAATCTGTTTTACATCGCTAAAAAATAAGAACCAAAAGTTGAATATTGTTTTTGGTTTATACAAAAGAATCTATCAATCAATTTTGTTGTTATCATCAAATACATTCAAAGCAATTGATAATAAACAAGGAATCATTTTTTATGAAATGCATCCTTGGATAATTAATAAAATGAAATAATCTATGAGTTTTGAAATAAATTCTTTTTTAAAATTAAAAACTTATTGTGAAAAAGAACAATATAAGGGTTGGGATCCTTATGATGGCTTGAATTCCAAATTATTTAGGGCTCTGCCCTTGAAGCATTGGGATTTAGCACGTTTGGCTTGGATTCAAGGCTTTAAACGCAGTCCTATTAATTTTAGAAAACTATTATTAGTTACTAAACAGTACAATGCCAAAGGGATTGGGTTGTTTTTGTTAGGTTACTGTAATTTGTACGAGTTAGCCATAAAAGGAGAAACAGCTTTTGGCAAACCTGATACGATACTATCAAAAATTCATGAATTAGCCAATTTATTAGATGCCCTTAAGAATACTAATTACTCTGGTGCTTGTTGGGGTTACAATTTTGATTGGCAAGCCAGACGCTTATTTTTATTTCCAGCCTTCACGCCAACAGTAGTGGCTACTACCTTTTGTGCAGAGGCATTATTTAAAGCCTTTGAAATCACTAAAGAAGAAAAGTATAAGACTTTGGCTTTATCATCGGCTAATTTTGTAATGCAAGATTTAAACAGAACCCCTCACCATTCTGGTTTTTTGTTTTCATACAGTGCTTTAAATGGCAACAATACCGTGTATAATGCCTCTTTACTAGGGGCTAAATTACTAAGCTTATGCTATAAATATTCTGGAAATGAAGACTATAAAAACACCGCGGAACAAGCTGTAAGAGCAGCATGTGAAGGTCAAAATGAAGATGGTTCATGGGTTTATGGCATGTTACCAGTACAATCTTGGATTGATAGTTTCCATACTGGCTACAATTTAGATGCTATTAGCATGTATCAAAATTGTTCGGGAGACAACCAATTTAATTCCAATCTAGAGAAAGGATTTGCTTATTACATAGCCAATTTTTTTGAAGCAGATGGCACCCCAAAATACTACAATAACAAAACTTATCCCATAGACATTCATTGTCCGGCGCAATTATTTGTAACGCTATCTAAATTAGATCAATTTAATGCGCATCAAGATTTAGCCACTAAAGTATTTAATTGGTCTATTAAAAATATGCAATCTAAAACGGGTTATTTTTATTACCAGTTAAAGAAAGGATGGAGTTCAAAAATATCTTATATGCGTTGGTCTAATGCGTTTATGTTTAATGCCATGACTTTTTATTATAAAGAATATAAACCATAATGAAATCAGCTTATTTAAATAGCGTTAATACATTCGCTCCAGAGTCACGTCAAGATTTAATTGAGTATGCATTAGATCATAAAAAGATTTTAGTGGCGGTTAATGCAGAAAAAATTTTACATGCAACAGATAAGAGTCGCAATATTATAAACCGTAATTTAGGTTATCCTGACGGGATTGGTGCCGTGTGGGCTCTACAAAAAAAAGGATTTAAGGAAACAGTAAAGATTCCTGGTTGTGAATTGTGGTTGGATATTATTGCACATGCCTACAAATACAAATCTTTTTATTTAGTGGGAGGGAAACAACAAGTTATAGAAGAGACTACACAAAAATTAAAAAAAGAGTTTAAAGGGATTAATATCCTTAATTATCGCAACGGTTATATTAAAACCGATCAAGAAAAAATTGATTTAATTCAGGATATTAAAACTTTGAAACCCGATGTGGTTTTTGTAGCTATGGGATCTCCGAAACAAGAATTATTAATGGAAGAAATACAAAAGTCTCACCAGGCTACTTATCAAGGACTTGGTGGTAGTTTTGATGTGTATACTGGGTATGTGGAGCGTGCACCAGAGTGGTGGGTAAAAAATAATTTGGAATGGACCTATAGATTAATAAAACAGCCCTCACGAATAAAGCGACAAATACATTTAGTACGTTTTTTCATCTTGTTACAATTAAATAAATTTTAAACCATGAATAAAATTACCATCATAGCAGGTGCTAGACCTAACTTTATGAAAATTGCACCTATAATTCATGCCATTTTAGAATCCAAGTCTAATGGGGTTAGTATAGATTACCGTTTGATTCATACTGGGCAACATTATGATAAAAACATGTCGGGTAGTTTTTTTGAAGAACTAGAAATACCTGAACCACATAATAATTTAGAATGTGGTGGTGGCACCCAAGCCGAACAAACTGCTAACATTATGATCGCATTTGAAAAGGAGTTATTAGCTTATCCTGCTGATCTAGTTCTTGTGGTAGGTGATGTTACTTCTACAATGGCATGTGCTATTGTGGCACAAAAATTACATACAAAAGTAGCTCATGTTGAGGCGGGGATTCGCTCCGGTGACTGGACTATGCCTGAGGAAATAAATCGTTTAGTAACGGATAGTATTACTAACTATTTCTTTACGACTTCTCGTACGGCAAATGAACATTTAAAATCTAGTGGTATTAATGATAATAAGATTTATTTTGTTGGTAATACTATGATTGATACCTTACTAAAACAGCGCCCAAATTTTAAAAAACCTGAAATTTGGAATAGATTGGGTTTAAGAGCTAGAGATTACGCTGTAATGACCTTACACCGTCCAGCCAATGTTGACGAAGAATATAAGCTTAAAGCGCTTATTGATGAAATTATAGCTCATTCGGGCAATCTCCATTTGATATTCCCAATGCACCCAAGAACTGCTGCTATTTTTGAGCGATTAAATATTAAACATGATAGATTACACACTATAACACCATTATCATATTTAGAATTTAACTATCTTGTTGAACGTGCAAGGGTAGTAATAACAGACTCAGGAGGTATTACCGAGGAAACTACTGTTATGGACGTTCCTTGTATGACATTAAGAGATAACACAGAAAGACCAGAAACAATTATTAAAGGAACAAATGAACTACTAGGAACTGATCCTAAGTCAATTGCGCCAGCATTTTCACTTTTGTTTTCAGGGAATTGGAAAAAGACATCTATCCCCGAACTATGGGATGGAAAAACATCTCAAAGAATTGTAAGTAAACTCATTAGTTTATATGAGATTAATTAAATAATAAATTTCATTTAATGTTTTGTTTTACGTAAAATTAATTATTCTTCAGAAAAAAGCAATTTAATAATTAAAAATATCTGGATATAGATTGCACACACAAATATTTTGAAGACTATGATTTGCTAATTTTAGAAAACATTAATTATTTTTATACTACACTCGATTTTTTATGAAAAGTTACATGCCCATTTATCATATGATCTACAGTGTTATTGCTTTTTCAATAATGTACGTTATTGTAACTTATTTGAAAAAATTTACTGTTTATCAAATTGTCTTTTTTAGAGCAATAGGAACATTAAGTTTGGCCATTCCTTTAACATTAATACAAAAAGTACCAATTCTAGGAAATAATAAATTGCTATTATTATTTAGAGGAGTGCTTGGTGTTTTTTCTATGATTTTATTTTTTCAAAGCATCAAATTTTTAGGTTTAGGTCTCTCAGTATCGATTAGATACTTGTCTCCTTTGTTTGCATGTGTTTTTGCCATATTTTTTTTGGATGAAAAGGTAAAACCTATTCAATGGTTATTTATTTTGATCGCCCTAATAGGTGTTTTTTTAATTAATGGATTTGACCAAAACATATCCACTATTGGATTATTATTTGCTTTATTATCATCAATTTCTGTAGGATTTATTTATGTAATTACATCAAAAATAGGTAACTCAGAGAGTTCTTTAGTTATTGTAAATTATTTTATGATTTTATCACTTACTTTTGGTGGCTTAATGTCACTAAATTATTGGGTTCAGCCAAGTTTGAAAGAACTAATATTACTTTTGTTATCGGGAGTGTTTGGTTTTTTCGCAATATTCTTTATGACAAAGTCATTTCAAAACAGTAAAATAAATATAGTAGCTCCTATCAAATATTTAGAAGTTTTTTTAGCTGTTACCATTGGTTTTTTTTATTTTGATGAAAAATATACAATATGGTCTCTTGTAGGTATTTTATTTATTTTATTTGGTGTCATTTATAATTTTTATTTTAAGATCAAGTCTAGCTAATAGGATTTTATTATTTTCTTTAAAAATAAAATATCCTAACGAAACTAAAAATCAAATTATATAAAGATATCTAAATATTAACTTCAACATAATTTTTAATCAAATTCTTTGGATTTCTGTGAGGCTATGATACACTATGATAACCGCAATAATTTATTCAAGAGTAAGTTCTGATGCTGAAAGACAAGATACTCAGAGACAAACTTCAGTATTAAAAGTATGTGCCAATGGAATGAGGTGTAATATAATTGAAACCTATGAAGAAAAGGTAAATCAATACTTATAAAATATCAAGAAATAAAAAATAAATAAAATTATTATTATTAAAAAGTCGTCAAAAAATAATAAATTTGTATAAAATTTAATATGAAACTAAAATTCTTTTTTTATTGTATCCTAATTGTAAGTATACTGTCCTGTGCTTCCAAAAAGGACATCAATTACTTTCAAGACACCTACAGTGAATTGGAACTCCCAACTGATATTGAAAATACCTTTAATTTTTTAGACATCCAACCCGGTGACATCTTAGACATTCAAATCAAAGCCTTGAATCCAGAGAGTGTTCTCGTTTTCCAAAGACAGTCGTCTCTAAATATCCAACAAGCACAAGGTCAAAACCGTGCTATTGAAGGATATGTAGTAGGCAAAGAGGGTAATATCAATCTTCCGATTATTGGAAATATTGGAACCTCTAATCATAACACCCAAAGCTTGGCAAAAGAAATTAAAAAAGCCCTCAGCCCATATGTAAACAACTCTACAGTTAATGTCAGAGTCCTCAATTTTAGAGTTTCTGTTTTGGGAGAGGTCAATAATCCAGGAACTTTTACGGTTTTAGAAGAACGTGTGTCTCTACCTCAAGTATTGGGGTTGGCTGGCGATTTAACCATTAATGGAGACCGTAACATACTACTGATACGAAACGAAAATGGGAAGAATAGCCATCATGATATCGATTTAACCTCTGCCAAGTTTTTGCAGTCTCCTTTTTATTTTTTAAAACAAAACGACATTGTATATGTACGCCCCAATGATGCCCGAGTTAAATCTTCTGGCATAGTGGGTAATGTAGGCACATTGGGTTCCATCCTAAGTTTGGCTATAAGTATAGTTTTATTAATAACACGTTAATTTTATATGAATACTCCTGAAAATTTTCTCAACCAAGACAATGATTCCATTGATATCGTCAAAGAAATTCGCTATTATTTGTTTTTTTGGCCTTGGTTTTTAGTTACTGTATTGATGTTGGGTTTTGGAGCTTATTTTTACCTCCGTTATGCCGACACTATTTATAAAACCTCGGCAACCCTCCAAGTAAAGGATGCTTCCTCAGACCCTTCTTCATTTTTGACGGAAGGTGCTGGTGCCATGTTTGATTTTGGGAAGGTGAAAATTGATAATTTCGTCACCCAAATCAGTTCGAAACCCAACCTTTTAGAAGTTGTAGATCTTTTGGATCTTCAAACTCAGGTATACACTGTTGGTCGGGTGAGACAAATACTCGTATTTGGGGATGATATTCCTTTTCAAATTGTTTTTAAAACTCAGCAAACTTATGAACAAATCCGCTTGGTGTTAAAACCTTCCAAAGGGATACTTGAGCTCGGTGATCAGACAACATCTTTTGATTTTTTATTACCTTTCGAGACCGATGAGTTTGTCTTAACTGTCAATGCCGAAAAAGTAAAAACACCGCAGGAGTTCCTAATCCGTCGATCTACTAGGGATAGGACTACTGAAAATTTGTCTAAAAGTGTTGAGATCAGTGCGAGTAGTAAAACAGGTGATAACATAGAGATGACCCTACAAGGACCCAATTCCAAGCGCAATGAAGCCATTATCAATACCCTCATCGAGGTGGCACATCAACAGCAAACAACCGACAAGCAGGAAGTTTTTGCTTTGTCTATAGACTTCATCAATAACCGATTGAGTTCCATCAAAACTGAAATAGACTCCCTAACGCTTCAAACCACTGGGTTTAAGTCCAACAATTTGATTTTCTCTCCAGAAGCGCAGACCACA
>Ga0257120_1000534_pt1 | contig 27679 bp, 28 predicted proteins | sample SI106_10metaG_FD_190153 | JGI IMG/M metagenome (GOLD analysis project Ga0257120, IMG submission 190153) | Marine microbial communities from Saanich Inlet, British Columbia, Canada - SI106_10 | ecosystem: Environmental > Aquatic > Marine > Inlet | place: Canada: British Columbia | collected... | reverse complement strand
CTGCAAAAACGTTAAAAGAAGATGTGCTTAAAGGCTATTCAGTAGGTGCTGATGATTACCTAAACAAACCTTTCGATTCAGAAGTATTGTTGTACAAAATTAAAGCTATCTTACAACGAAAAGAATCTGATATGTCTTCTGACTCTGAGCAATTTGAGTTTATAATAGGTAAATTTTACTTCAATTCGAAGTTGCGCCATTTGTCTATTGGTACCAATGAAGAGCCTCAAAAATTATCTCCAAAAGAGAGTAAATTACTTCATATGTTGGCCATCCATAAAAACGACTTAATGCCCAGAGAATTGGCATTGACAAAGATCTGGCGTGATGACAATTATTTTACCTCCAGAAGTATGGACGTATACATTGCCAAATTGAGAAAATACCTTAAACGTGATGAAGGTGTTGAGATCTTAAACATTCATGGAGAAGGCTTTCGATTGATAGAGAAAATCTAAGCACTTCCAAAAGTATAAATTCCCCATCTAAAAAACCTGATAGCTTATCGTTATCAGGTTTTTTTTGAAAGTAGTGTTTCTGAATTTTATTCCTATTTTTACCAAATGGCTCAATTTATTAAAATTTATAACGAAAACCCTAATCAAAAAGAGATTGATAAGGTAGTAAAAGTATTGCAAAATGGTGGATTGGTAATTTATCCTACCGATACGGTCTATGGATTGGGCTGCGATATCACCAACACAAAAGCCATTGAGAGAATTGCACAAATCAAAGGAATAAAGATGGAGAAAGCTAATTTTTCTTTTGTCTGTAATGATTTAAGCCATCTTTCAGATTATGTAAAGCAAATAGACACCCCAACCTTTAAAATCCTAAAAAGAGCTCTTCCTGGTCCGTATACTTTTATTTTGCCTGGGAGTAAAAACTTACCCAAAGCGTTTAAAAATAAAAAAACAGTGGGGATTCGGATTCCCGATAATTTGATTATTAGAACCTTGGTAAAGGCCTTGGGAAATCCTATCATTAGTACTTCAATCAAAGATGATGATGATGTTTTAGAATACACCACAGATCCAGAATTGATTTTCGAGAAGTGGCAGCATATTGTAGACATAGTGATTGATGGAGGTTATGGCGACAATCTTGGTTCTACAATCATAGATCTAACAACAGAACAACCCACCATTCTTCGAGAAGGAAAAGGGAGTGTTGAGATTTTTTAGAGTTTAAGGTATTTTTGAAGTGTCTTTCCCAATGCTTACTTTAGATCATGGTACTTTCTTCTCCCCATTACAAAATGCTGCCATACGATACTGGTATGTTTATTGTAGTCTAATTTTTTTTGAAGTTTTCTGCGTTTTCTTAAAAATTTAAAGAAATTTTTATAAAAACTAAGATGCGCCTTTAAAATGGCAAAGGTATGGATAGGTCTCAATTCGAATAGAAACTTCATCCCCGCGATACCATCTAAAACTAAACGAGAAATGATTACAAATAGAAACCATTTTTTGGGAACATTTTTGACCACATTCAACAAACTATTTCTGAAATTCAAATAGGTTTTATGCGGATTGGTCTCTTGCAATGTAGCACCTCCAACATGATACACTGTAGACAAACCAACGTATTTCACATCAAAGCCACTATTTTGTGTTCTCCAGCACAAATCAATTTCTTCTTGATGTGCAAAATAATCTTCATCAAAACCACCTAATTGATGGTACACTTCTGAACGGATAAAAATACAAGCTCCAGAGGCCCAAAATATTTCTGAAACATCATCAAATTGTTGGGTATCAACTTCCAAATTATTAAAAACACGACCTCTGCAATAGGGATATCCATACAAATCTACAAACCCACCACCAGCACCTGCATATTCAAATTTTGTTTTGTCTTTAAAATCTAGAATTTTTGGTTGAATAATGGCAGTGTTCTCTTCCTTCTTAAACACCTCTAAAATAGGGAGAAGCCAGTTTTGGGTGACTTCTACATCTGAATTGATGAGACAGTAAATATCTGCTGAAATAGACTGAAGAGCATCATTATACCCCTTGGCATAACCACCATTGATGCTGTTTTCTACAATGCGAACTGCAGGAAAAAATTCTTTCACATAGCTGATAGAAGTATCTGTAGAAGCATTGTCTGCCACATAAATTTCGGCTTCCGGTGTGCTAAAATTTACGATAGAGGGCAAAAAATGTTCCAACAGTTTTTCTCCATTCCAGTTTAAGATGACAATTGCTGTTTTCAAGAGGTAAATTTACGTTTTTATGCCGAGTTTGAAAGGCGAAATATTCAGAATTAAACACTTTCTGAATTCCTAATATTTGGTAGAATTTAAAGTTGGATTTTTGATCTACTGGTATTGTATCGTTTAGGGTTGATGATTGGGAACTTCTTTTAAGAAAAGATAGCTTTTATTTTCAAAATCCATTTTGCAATAAAAATGTTCTAAGCCATTGGTTACGATTAAATAATTGGCTTTTAACTTCAAATTGTATTGTGCAATTTGATCAAAAGCGGCCTGTGTTATTTTGATTGAAGGAGCTTTACATTCTATAATAATTTCTGGGGTTCCATCGGTATTGAAAACTAAAATATCGGTTCTTTTGATTCGATTATTTAGGGTTAGTTGTTTTTCTACAGCGATCAATGACTTTGGATAGTTCTTTTCTTCAATCAAAAATGAAATGTAGTGCTGTCGCACCCATTCTTCGGGAGTTAAAACCACATATTTTTTTCTCAAGTCATCAAAAATAAGGGTGTTATTTTCGACGCTTTTGAGTTTGAAAGAATAGTTTGGTAGATTGAGGTCTTGCATATTTGTACCACGAATATCATAAATTAAAATGATTTATAAAAAGGAAAGCGATGATATTATTGGAAGTTTATAATCAATTGTTCGTTAGCGAATAGATAATTGCGATGCATCAATTTTTACAATCATTTATTTTTTGATGAATTCTTTCAAAGAAAATGGATCAAGCCTATGTGATTCAGTATATTTGTTTTTACGAATGAATTTTCGGCTTTAAATTACTACGTAAAAATGAACGAAGTTAATACGATTGTTTCGGCTATCAAAAAAGGAGATATCAAACCCATTTATTTCTTAATGGGAGAGGAGTCTTATTATATAGATAAACTTTCTGATTTTATTGAAGAGACTGTTTTAGACGAGGCAGAAAGAGGCTTTAATCAGCAAGTGATGTATGGAAGAGACGCTACAATAGAAGACATTGTTGCCTCGGCAAAGCGTTATCCTATGATGGCGGAACGCCAAGTACTGATTGTAAAAGAAGCTCAAGATTTGAGTCGGACTATTGAGAAATTGGTTTCTTATGCAGAAAATCCACAACCTACAACGGTTTTAGTGTTCAATTACAAATATAAAAAGTTAGATAAACGAAAAAAGCTCTACAAAGCAATTGCGCAATCGGGATTGATATTTGAAAGTAAAAAATTATACGAAAATCAAGTTTCCGATTGGATTCGTAGAGTGCTGAGTGGTAAGAATTATAAAATTGAGCCCAAGGCAGCCCAAATGTTGGTCGAGTTTTTAGGAACAGATTTGAGCAAAATTTCAAATGAACTAGACAAATTGATGCTGATTTTACCTTCAGGAACAATTATCAATCCTATTCATATCGAAGAAAATATTGGAATTTCTAAAGACTTTAATAATTTTGAATTGAGAAAGGCGATTGGAGAAAAGGACATTTTAAAGGCAAATCGGATCATTGCTTATTTTGCAGAAAATCCAAAGAATAACCCCTTGGTGATGACAATTTCATTGCTCAATGGTTTTTTTACGCAACTCTTGCTTTTTCATGGGCTCACAGACAAATCCAAGAATTCTGTTGCCAAAAGTTTAGGGGTTAGTCCATTTTTTATTGATGAATATTTTTTGGCTGGACGGAATTATCCGATGCGTAAAGTAGCGCAAATCATTGCTTTTTTAAGAGATGCAGATGTAAAGAGTAAAGGGGTAGGTGCGAACCAATCGAATGAAGATGTCTTAAAAGAATTATTATTTAAAATTTTGCATTAATACTTTCGGAATGAAAAATATATTCAATGAAGATGTAGCTCAGCAAATTGTAGCACGAATCGAAAATTTAAGTGCAGTTAGTATCCCAATCTGGGGCACGATGTCTGCTTCACAAATGTTGGCACACTGCTGTGTTGCTTATGAAATGGTCTATTCAGAAGGGTATCCACGTCCCAACCGTTTTACTCGATGGGTACTCAAAACTTTTGTCAAGAAAATGGTCATTTCAGAAAAGCCATATCCCAAAAATGGAAAAACTGCACGACCATTCCTAATTAAAGATGATAGAAACTTTGAACACGAAAAAGGACGTTTGATAGTATTTATCAACCAAACCCAACAGTTGGGTAAAGCTGAGTTTGAAGGCAAAGCCTCTCCTTCTTTTGGAAACCTTACAGCTGCAGAATGGAGCTGTTTATTTTACAAACACCTAGACCATCATTTGACACAGTTTGGAGTTTAAAATATATTATATAAAAAAACCGAACAAATTTTGCTCGGTTTTTTTATGATATGGTGAAGTTTTATTTGGTCTCTTCTTTCACTACCGCTTTGTCAGCAATGATTCTTTTGTCCATATTTGCCACCTCCCATGCGGTATGAAAAATAAGGCGAGTTCTGTTTTCTAACAACTCATAATTGATTTTGTCTGGAGTGTCGGATGGTTGGTGATAGTCTTGGTGTGTTCCGTTAAAATAAAAAATGATGGGAACATTGTATTTTGCAAAGTTGTAATGATCAGATCTGTAGTAAAAACGATTTGGGTCGTTTTCATCATTGTATTTATAATCCAAATTAATATTGGTGTACTTTGCATTCACAGCTTCAGAGAGATTGTGTAATTCGGTACTCAATTTGTCTGACCCAATCAGATAGACATAATTTGGATCTGCTTTGTGTCTTGCATCTATTCTCCCTACCATGTCAATATTTAGGTCACAAACTGTATTTGCTATTGGATACACTGGATTTTCTGTGTAGTATTTAGATCCTAACAATCCTTTTTCTTCTCCAGTAACATGCAAGAATAAAATTGAGCGCTTTGGGCCTTTTCCAGCATCAGCTGCTTTTTTAAACGCTTGAGCGATTTCTAAAATAGCCACCGTACCCGACCCATCGTCGTCGGCACCATTATATATCTTTCCATCTTTGATTCCTTCGTGATCTAAATGTGCTGAAATCACAACAATTTCTTCTGGTTTTTCTGTTCCTTCGATAAAGGCCAATACGTTTTCAGAATCTTTCAATCCTCCTCTACGTGAATTAGCATTCAACCAACTAGCAGGAACTTCCTGAAAATAGTCATCTCCACCAATTCCTGATGCAATCCCTTCATTCACATAAAAATTCTTTAAGTATGCTACGGCCTTTTTTTGCCCAGGCTCTCCAGTATTTCTTCCTTCAAATTCGTCGGAAGCATAAATAAAGAGGTGTGTACTTAGATCTTTGGCAGTAATTGTTTTGGCATATATTGCTGCTTGATCACTGGTTGCTACTTCATTTTTTTTGAGATCTTTTCCAGAACCACAAGCGATAAAGGCAAGAGCACTGGCTGTATAAAGTATTTTTTTCATAAAGAAGGGTTTGATTTTTTTTGAAATTTTAAATTCAAATGTAGCAAAACTTACATTCACATCAAATTTAATTATTATTGATTACGAATTGCTCTAAAGTTTTATCAAATTTCACGATTTCTGAACTGAATACCGTTTCGAATGCATCTTGAGCAATCAATGCCGCTGTGGTTCCCGCATAAATCTTATTTTTAGACAACAAGATCAGTTCATCACACATTTTGGTGGCCAAATTAATTTCATGAGTAGAGATGATAATGGTTTTTTTTGTGGAGATGGTTAATTGATGTAACAATTCAAAAATAATGATCGTTTGATGCATGTCCAAATGTGCAGTAGGTTCGTCCAAAATAATGATTTGAGTGTCTTGTGCAAGTGCTCTCGCAATCAACACACGCTGCAGCTGTCCGTCGCTCAATTCATGAAATAAATGATCCTGAAACTCTTCTATATGGGTTTCTTTCATTGCCCATTGTATTTTTTCTAAATCCTCTTTTGTCAAACGATCCATCCAATTGGTATAAGGCTGTCTTCCGAGTGCAACCAATTCAAATACGGTCAATTGGCTTTCGGGAATTCGTTCTGTCAATACCAAACTAATGGTTTTTGCCAATTCTTGGTGTGTGTAGCTTGTGCTATTTTTTTGGTTGATTAAAACGGAGCCTTCCAGGGGGGGGTGAACACTGGAAAGAGTTCGTAATAAGGTAGACTTTCCAATTCCGTTTTGACCAATGACTGCCGTAAAACTTCCTCCTTGAATCGTGAGATTCATTCCTTTTGCAATCACTTTTTGATGTGATTTTTGCTGATAACCGATGCTCAGGTTTTCAGTAGAAAGAATCTTGTTTTTTGCAGTGTTCAAAACGTGTTATTTTATGTATATTATACGACTATTTTCTTTTTCCGAATCAATAACCAAATCACAATAGGGGCTCCAAATAAAGAGGTAATTGCGTTAATAGGGAGTGTAAATTCGCTAGTTGGCAATTGTGCAATACTATCACAAATGAGCAACACGATACCGCCAATAATGGCAGAAGCGGGGAGGAGTATTTTATGATTTGAAGTAGTGAATAAGATTTTCGAAATATGAGGTACTGCCAATCCAATAAAGGCAATGGGTCCTGAAAAAGCAGTTATGACTCCTGTGAGTAAACTGGTAATTCCCAAAATGATATTTTTGCTTTTTTTAATATTGATACCTAAACTTTTGGCATAATTTTCACCCAATAAAAAACCATTCAAAGGTTTGATCACAAAAAAAACGCCGAGAATTCCAAAGAGATACACACTGACAAACACTGTGATTTCTGGCCAGCTTAAGTTTCCTAAACTTCCAAAACTCCAAAATAAATATTGTTGAATCTGTGCGGCTTCACTAAAATAGGCGAGTACTGAAATGATTGCAGCTGTCAATGAGCCAAACATCAATCCGATAATTAAAATTGACATGGTGTTTCGAACTCTATTTGCTGCTATGATGACTGCAGATAACACTAAGAAGGCGCCCAAACTTGCTGCAATGGCCAAGGACCAGTTGGAAATTGAATTCGTAAGGAAATAGCCACCAAAAAGGGAAGTACCTAAAATCAATATGGCAACCCCTAAGCTGGCACCCGAAGAAACTCCTAAAACAAAAGGACCCGCAAGTGGATTTCGAAACAATGTTTGCATTAACAATCCACATACAGAAAGACCTGATCCAACTAGAACGGCCGTAATTGCTTTTGGCAATCTAAAATCTAAAACAATGGTTTGCCAACTTTCTTTGGAAGCGAATTGTCCTGAGAGGGTTTGCAGGATTTCTCTAAATGGAATAGAAACCGAACCTAAACTAATATTTAGTAAAAAGAACCCAATCAGTAAAATCGAGAGTACTATAAAGTGCTTTTTGTAGGATTTTTGTTCCATTTTGTTTGACAAACTTTCTGGGTGTTTTTTTAAAGGCCTAAATTTTGTAATTCGTTAAAAATACAATCAATTTTTGTATTGCGATTCCTCGATGAGAAATTTTATTTTTTTCATCTGATTTCATAGCGGCAAACGATTCGTGATAGCCTTCTGGTTGAAAAATAGGGTCGTATCCAAACCCTTTTTCTCCTTGTTTTGATGCTAAAATTTCGCCTTTACAAATTCCTTCAAATACAAATTGCTTTCCATCAAGATTGAGACAAATGGCTGTTCGAAACTGGGCTTTTCTATTTTTTTTTCCTTTTAATTCTTTCAAAAGTTTTTGCATATTGTTTTCAGAATTTGAAGGTATACCTGCAAAACGAGCAGAATAGACTCCTGGTTTTCCTTCCAAAATTTCGACTTCCAGTCCAGTGTCATCGGCAAAACAATTGTACCCAAATTTTTGAGTGATATGATCTGCTTTTAGCTTAGCATTGCCCTCAAGAGTGGTTTCTGTTTCATCAATTTCCTCCTCACAGTGAATGTCCTTTAGGCTTAATAGTTCAATCGTGTTGGGTAACATTTCTTGAACTTCTTTTAATTTATTGAGGTTGTTGGTCGCAAAAACTAATTTCATATCTGTGTGTGTAAATTGAATGGGAACAAAGTTACAATGTTTTTAATACCTTCCTTTGCTCGATTCTTTAAAGTAAAAAGATTTCTACTACTCATGATGATACGGCTCATTTTTTAAAATGGTAAAGCCTCTATAGAGTTGTTCAACAATAAATAACCGAATCATTTGGTGTGAAAAAGTCATTTTAGACAGAGATATTTTACCCGATGACTTTTGGTAAACGGCTTCCGAAAATCCGTAAGGACCTCCTATGACCAATACGAGTTGTTTGATTCCTGCATTCATTTTCTTTTGCAAATATTCTGAGAATTGTACCGAAGTATAATGCGTTCCCTTGTCGTCTAACAAGACCAATTGATCGGTGTTTTGCAGTTTGGAGAGGATCAATTCACCTTCTTTTTCCTTTTGCTGAATCTCGCTTAAATTCTTTACATTTTTGATGTCTGGAATCATTTCCATCTCAAATTTGATATAATGTTTGAGTCGGTTTTGATATTCTTCAATCAATTGAATCAAATGTTTATGATCTGTTTTCCCGATGGCGAGTAATTTAATTTTCATCGTTCAAAATTACGAATTATGATTTTAGAATGAGGAATTAATTGCTCAAATTCATCATTCGCACTTCATAATTAAAATACTATTTTTACATCATAATTAATTGAGTCATGATATCAAAAGAATTATTTGACAAAGAAGTAGAAGGAATCATTTCAAATGCAATTAGAGAAGATATTGGAGATGGAGATCACACCTCTCTTTCGTGTATTCCTTCGGATGCCATTGGGAAAGCAAAATTATTGGTTAAGGAAGACGGAATAATTGCAGGGGTTTCGTTTGCGAAACAGGTTTTTGCTTATGTTGATGCTACTTTAGAAATAGAAACTTTTATCAATGATGGAGAACCTGTAGTGGTTGGAGATGTTGTTTTTCATGTATTTGGAAGATCGCAGTCGATATTAAAAGCAGAACGATTGGTGTTGAATGCAATGCAAAGAATGTCTGCCATAGCTACAAAAACGGCCTTTTTTGTAAATTTATTGAAAGGGACCCATGCCAAAATTTTAGATACTCGAAAAACCACTCCTGGAATTAGAGCCATTGAGAAATGGGCTGTAAAAATTGGGGGAGGAGAAAACCATAGATTTGCTTTGTATGATATGATCATGATTAAGGACAATCATATTGATTTTGCGGGTGGAATTACCGCAGCAATCAACAAAACAAAAAACTATTTGGCTACAAAAAATCTTGATTTAAAGATCATTGTGGAGGCGAGAAGCCTTGAAGAGATTAAAGAAATTCTCTCGAATGATGGGGTGTATCGAATTCTAATTGACAATTTCAATTATGAAGACACCCAAAAAGCAGTAGCGCTTATTGGCAATCGCTGCCTCACTGAATCTTCAGGGGGAATCAATGAACACACGATTCGAGATTACGCAGCCTGTGGAGTCGATTATATTTCATCGGGTGCCTTAACGCACTCTGTTTCCAATTTAGATCTGAGTTTGAAAGCGATTTAAGTAGAAAATACAAAGTATCAGTTTTAAAATAATGAGTAAAGAAATTGAACATAACTTAAATAGAATCCCAGTGATTAATTTGTTGGTGAAGTTTGGGAAAAAAATGAAAGTTCCGGGTTTGCAAGGGATGTCTTTGTACGATGTACTAGAGATGTATTTTGTTGGAATTGTAAAAGGTGCTTTAACATCTAGAGCTGGCGGAATTGCATTCAGTTTTTTTATGGCAGTTTTTCCTTTTTTGCTCTTTATTTTAACTTTAATTCCTTACATCCCTATCGATGGTTTTCAAGAAGGGTTGTTCTCTTTTATCAAAGATATTTTGCCTCCACAAACCTTTGAAGCGGTCAATGTTGTTATTGGCGATATTGTAAATAATCAATACGGGGGCTTGCTTTCTTTTGGTTTTTTACTGTCTATTTTTTTAATGACCAATGGTGTCAATGCCATCTTTGGTGGCTTTGAATATTCGTATCACGTTACAGAATTTAGAAATGTTTTTAAAGCCTACTTTATCTCTTTAGGAGTTTCATTGTTGACATCGTTTTTCTTGATTGTTACCGTAGGATTGGTGGTTTTGTACCAAGTAGCATTGTCTAAAATTGACAAGCATGGATGGATGAATACTAGTGATTTAGATTTGTTTTATTATGGAAGAGGCTTGTTGTTTTTAATCATGATTTTCACTATCGTTTCTATACTTTTTAGATATGGTACCAAACAAGGAAAGGAAACCAAATTCTTTTCTGCGGGTGCAATATTAACAACAATATTGTCTTTGTGTACATTCTATGCCTTTGGGATTTATGTAGTCAAGTTTGCACAATACAATCAACTTTATGGTTCTATTGGTACCCTTTTAATCTTGATGTTGTTTGTATGGCTAAATTCCATTATCTTATTATTAGGTTTCGAATTGAACGCTTCTCTGTATCGATTAAAACAGCAAAATAAAAGGACTACAACTTCTGAGTAATTATATCTTTTTCACGATATTTGCCACAAAATACATCATTCTAAATTTAGAATTTAGAATTTACAATGAATTATATGAAACCTAGCATCCCAAAAGGAACCCGAGATTTTTCACCAACAGAAGTTGCAAATCGTAGTTACATAATCAATACGATTAAAAGGGCTTTTGAAACCTTCGGTTTTCAACCTATCGAAACTCCGAGTTTTGAGAATTCTTCTACCTTAATGGGAAAATATGGTGAAGAGGGCGATCGTTTGATTTTTAAGATTTTAAATTCGGGAGATTACTTGTCAAAGGCTGATAAAAAGCATCTTTCTGAAAAAGACAGTATCAAACTAACTCCTCAGATTTCAGAAAAAGCTTTGCGTTATGATTTGACTGTCCCTTTTGCTAGATATGTAGTACAGCACCAAAATGAAATTACATTTCCTTTCAAACGCTACCAGGTTCAACCTGTTTGGAGAGCAGATAGACCACAAAAAGGGCGTTTTAGAGAGTTTTTTCAATGCGATGCAGATGTTGTAGGGAGCCAATCTTTATGGCAAGAGGTAGAGTTCATTCAATTGTACGATACGGTTTTTAGTCAACTGGGCTTATTGGGAACCACCGTAAAAATAAATAATAGAAAAATCCTTTCGGGAATTGCAGAAGTTATAGGTGCACAAGACAAACTCATCGATTTTACAGTTGCTTTAGACAAGTTGGATAAAATTGGAAAAGAGGGTGTCGTTACAGAAATGTTGTCTAAAGGAATAACAGAAGATGCTATAGAAAAAGTGCAACCGTTGTTTGATTTTTCGGGATCGAATCATAATAAATTAGCGTCTTTAGAAGCACTTTTGCAAACTTCCGAAGAAGGAACAAAAGGGGTAGAAGAATTGCGTTTTGTGATAGACTCGGTAGCGGCACTAGGGCTTCAATCGGCAAACTTAGAAGTTGATGTAACCTTGGCAAGAGGATTGAACTATTATACTGGGGCAATTTTTGAAGTAGCGGCTCCAGATGGTGTGCAGATGGGGTCTATTGGTGGAGGAGGAAGATACGACGATTTGACGGGTATTTTTGGGCTAAAAGATGTTTCGGGAGTTGGGATCTCTTTTGGTTTGGATCGAATTTATTTGGTACTAGAAGAGTTAGGGTTGTTTCAAGCTGTTGATTTGCCAACACCTAAAGTGGTGTTTTTAAATTTTGATACAACAACCGATCTTCTTATAATGAAAGCAATCAAAAGTTTGCGAGAAAATGGGATCAAATGTGAGTTTTATCCCGATTTGGCTGTATCGAACAAACAACAAAAAAAACAATGGAAATATATTTCGAATAGGTCTATTGAATATGTGGTTGCGAAAGTAGATCAGGACCTCTTTACAGTAAAAAATATGTTTTCAAATGAGCAATCAGACTGTTCTATTGCTACACTTATAGAAAAATTGAAGTAGGTTTGTTGTCTAAGATTGATTAGAATTTGTTGTATCATATAAGATCAACCAACCAGATAAATTATTGAGTCGCAACGATAATTGATAAAAAAATAAAATAATACGTTGTAAACGCGTAAATTTGCAGCTTAATAAATGAATGAAATGTTTGAATTGAATAGCAAAATGAATGACGAGAGAATAGACCAAATCGGAGAGAACCATGTGGCAACCTCCGCTCAAAACCCCTTAAGAGCCGATGCTTTTGATCTTTCTGATAAAGAAAAAATTGAAAAAATACAGGAAAGTGTTAAAGATATTTTAGAGACTTTAGGAATGGATTTAACCGATGATAGCATGCAAGGAACGCCAAAAAGAGTTGCCAAAGCGTTTATCAACGAAATATTTATGGGATTGAATCCTGCAAATATGCCTTCAGCATCTACCTTTGACAATAACTACAATTATGGTGAAATGTTGGTAGAAAAAAACATCGTAGTATATTCTACCTGTGAGCACCATTTACTGCCTATTATAGGAAGAGCGCATGTATCTTATATCTCTAATGGAAAAGTAATTGGATTGTCTAAAATGAACCGTATTGTAGAGTATTATTCTAAAAGACCTCAAGTACAAGAGCGTTTGACAATGCAAATTGTTCAGGCCATGCAAGAAGCTTTGGGAACCCAAGACGTAGCCTGTGTGATTGACGCAAAGCATTTGTGTGTAAACTCTAGAGGAATCAAAGACATCGAGAGTTCTACAGTAACCTCAGAATTTGGAGGAAAATTTAAAGAAATTGAAACCCGAAAAGAATTTTTACAATACCTGCAAATGGATACCAATTTCTAGTTGTAGTCTTTTTGTAACCTATAAAACCCCATTTTGAGTTTTTCAAAATGGGGTTTTATATTTATAACTATTCCCTTTCATTTAAGAATGCGATCGTTGATCTATTAGAGGGGGCAAATGCCCAGTTACTCTTACTAGCTAACGACTACCCATTCTCCTTTTTCGATCAACGGGATGGCTTGTTTAAACTTTACTTCTTTTTGTTCGCCACTCATCACATTTTTGATAGTTACTCGTTCGTTTCTTCCAATTTTTGGTTGATCTCTAATAATGGTTTCTATTGGTTCTTGTTGTTTACGCGAATTTGAAATTGCTTGTTCTGTGGAGTTTTGAACGCTGGCTTTAGACACATTTAATTGTTGTCTTTTTGGCTGATGTGCTTCTGAAATTTGATTGCTATCTCTAGATGGTAATTCTCCTTTAAACAAGAAGGATAATACCTGTTTGTTGATTTCTGACACCGTCATTTTAAACAATTCAAAAGCTTCAAATTTGTAGATCAATAATGGATCTTTTTGCTCATACGAGGCATTTTGAACCGATTGTTTCAAATCGTCCATTTTACGCAAATGATCTTTCCAATTTTCGTCTATAATCGCTAATGTGATGTTTTTCTCAAAATCAGTGATTAAACTTTTACCAGCACTCTCATAAGCGTCTTTTAGATTGGTGATTACTTGTAAGGATTTGCTTCCATCGGTAAATGGCACTACAATTCGCTCGTATCTATCCCCTTCGTTTTCAAAAACATCTTTAATTACAGGATATGCTAAAACAGCATTTCTTTCAATTTTATTCTTATAATGAGCACTAACAATTTCGTATAATTTGTCAATAAGTTCTTTTTCAGACATTTTTTCAAACTCTTCTTCAGAGAAAGGAGAGGTCATGGATGAAAAACGAATCAATTCAAATTCAAAATTTTGAAAATCTTTGGCAGGTTTGTTTTGATTGACAACAGCTTCACAAGTTTCGTAAATCATGTTTGCGATGTCAATTTGCAAACGTTTCCCGTCTAAGGCATTTCGTCTTCTTTTGTAGATGAATTCCCGTTGAGCGTTCATAATATCATCGTATTCTAACAAACGTTTTCGAACTCCAAAGTTGTTTTCTTCTACTTTTTTCTGCGCTCTTTCAATAGACTTGGAAATCATAGAATGCTGAATTACTTCGCCTTCTTTTAAGCCCATTCTGTCCATCATTTTTGCAATTCGATCCGAACCAAATAAACGCATTAAATTGTCATCTAGAGCAACATAGAATTGAGAAGAACCCACATCTCCTTGTCTTCCTGCACGACCTCGTAACTGCCTATCTACTCTTCGCGAATCATGACGTTCTGTACCAATAATTGCCAAACCTCCGGCTTCTTTCACTTCTTTTGCAAGTTTGATATCGGTTCCACGACCTGCCATGTTGGTAGCAATGGTAACCACGCCTGGTTTCCCAGCTTCCGCAACTACATCGGCTTCTCGTTTGTGCAATTTTGCATTTAGAATATTGTGAGGAATTTTACGCATTTGTAGCATTCTACCCAATAATTCAGAAATCTCTACAGAAGTGGTTCCTACTAAAACAGGTCGTTTTTCGGCAACAAGTTTTACAATATCTTCAATTACTGCATTGTATTTTTCACGTGCAGTTTTGTATACTAAATCTTCTTTATCGTCTCTTTGAATGGGTTTGTTTGTTGGAATTTCTACAACGTCCAATTTATAAATCTCCCATAATTCTCCTGCTTCTGTAATAGCTGTTCCTGTCATTCCAGACAGTTTTCTATACATTCTAAAGTAGTTTTGAAGAGTTACGGTAGCAAAGGTTTGTGTAGCATCTTCAATTTTTACATTTTCTTTGGCTTCAATGGCTTGATGCAATCCATCAGAATATCGACGACCTTCCATGATACGACCAGTTTGTTCATCGACAATCATGACTTTATTTTCCATCACCACATATTCTACATCTTTTTCAAAAACAGTATACGCTTTTAAGAGTTGATTCATCGTGTGAATTCGCTCACTTTTGATGCTAAAATCTTTGTACAATTCTTCTTTTTCTGCAGCCTTTTCTTCAGGAGTTTTTTCAGAAGTTTCAATTTCTCCCACTTTTACTCCAATATCTGGCAATACAAAGAAAGTTTCATTTTTTGTTTTTTCTGATAAATGTGCAATTCCTTTATCGGTTAAATCGATTTGGTTGTTTTTTTCTTCAATTACAAACCATAGATCTTCATCAACAAGAGGCATCATCTTATTGTTGTCTGCCATGTAGGTGTTTTCTGTCTTTTGAAGAAGTTGTTTCATTCCTTCTTGAGATAAAAACTTGATCAAAGCTTTGTTTTTTGGGAGCCCTCGATATACTCTTAATAATAAAAAACCTCCATCTTTTACATTTCCTTCAGCCAATAATTTTTTAGCTTCTGCCAAAACACTTACAAGATGTTGCCTTTGTAAGCTAACCAATTCTGATACTAAGGGTTTTAATTCTGTAAATTCGTGTCTGTCTCCTTGTGGTACAGGGCCTGAAATGATCAATGGCGTTCTGGCATCATCAATTAAAACAGAATCTACCTCATCAATAATTGCATAATTGGGTGCTCTCTGTACTAAATCGTCTTTGGAGTTTGCCATATTATCACGCAAATAATCGAAGCCAAATTCATTATTGGTTCCATAAGTAATATCTGCATTGTAGGCTTTTCTACGCGCATCCGAATTGGGTTGGTGGTAGTCGATACAGTCTGTTGTAAACCCGTGAAACTCAAAAAGAGGTCCCATCCAGGCTTTGTCACGTTTTGCCAAATAATCATTAACGGTTACCAAATGGACTCCATTTCCGGTTAAGGCATTAAGATATACGGGAAGGGTAGAAACCAATGTTTTTCCCTCACCGGTCATCATTTCTGCAACTTTTCCTTGATGCAATACAGATCCTCCAATTAACTGAACATCATAGTGTACCATGTCCCAAGTAACTGGTTTTCCAGCTGCATCCCAAGAGTTTGCCCAAAATGCTTTATCGCCCTCTAAACGGATATGATCTCTTTCTCCAGACAATTCTCTGTCATACGGAGAGGCAGTTACTTCGAGTTCTTGGTTTTCTACAAAGCGTTTTGCTGTTTCTTTGACGACAGCAAATGCTTCTGGCATAATTTGCAACAAGGTAGCTTCAGAAATCTTGTATGCCTCATCTTTTAAATTGTCAATTTCTGAATAAATCAACTCTTGCCTGTCGATATTGGCAGTAGTAGCTTCGAGCTCTAAGACCGCTATTTTGTCATTTATTTCTTTGATAGCTTCTTGAATAATGCTCTTAAATTCTTGTGTTTTGTGACGCAACTCATCGTTGGTTAACTCTGCAATTGCCGATTCAAAGCGTTTTACATCGTCAATTATAGGTTGAAGAATTTTTAAATCTTTTTGCTGTTTATCACCTACAAAAAGTTTGATTACAGAATTTAATATGCTCATAGCTATCTATTTTTTATGCAACGATTTTCGGGTTGCTTTATTTTAGTATAAATCAAGAAGTTAGTTCTTGATCTTTTGAATCATAAATTGTGATTAAAATATAACAAAAAAAAAGCCTCTGATAGAGACTTTTTGTATGGTTGTTCATTTAGTATTCATCTTCATTCCAAAGATAATCATCCTCGGTAGGATAATCTGGCCAGATTTCGATAATGGAATCATATGCGTCTCCTTCATCTTCGATATCTTGTAGATTTTCAACTACTTCTAACGGAGATCCTGTTCTAATGGCATAATCTATTAACTCGTCTTTGGTTGCTGGCCAAGGCGCATCTGCTAAATAAGATGCTAATTCTAATGTCCAATACATTTCTTGTTGTTTAATTTTGTGCAAAAATAAATTTTTTACGCAATTATGCAAGTCTTTTTCAAGAAATATACAATCAATATATAAAGAACTTAATTATTTTTTGATGGAATCCACTTGATTTCCACCACTAGTAGGTCTTTAGACAATTTTCGTGCCAATACAAAAAGATAGTCAGAAAGTCGGTTGATATACTTTAAAATGTCATTTTCAATAGGTTCTTGGTCATTTAATTCTACACAAAGACGTTCTGCACGTCTACAAACGCATCTAGCTACGTGACAGAATGACACAGATTGATGCCCTCCTGGTAAAATAAAATGGGTCATTTGCGGAAGTTCTTGTTCTAATTTGTCTATTTCATTTTCTAAAAAAAGAATAGAACTTCCATCAACTTTAGGAATGTTCAATCGTTCTTTCCCATTTTTTAGGGTTTCTTTTTCTGGAGGAGTAGCTAGCATTGCACCCAAAGTAAATAAGTCATTTTGTACCTTGAGTAAGGTTTCTTGAATGGCTTCCGAAATTTCTTGATCTTTTATCAAACCAATATACGCATTCAATTCATCTACAGTGCCATAGCTATCTATTCGCAGGTTAGATTTTTTTACTCTGCTTCCGCCAAATAGGGCGGTAGTTCCGTCGTCACCAGTCTTTGTATATATTTTCATTGATTTAAATTTCTTTGTGTAAAGTTACAAAGTTTTATAGTTGCACCATAGGAGAAACATAAAGTTATTGCATCTCTTTAGACTCTTATTTTAAAATGTTCTTTTTCTTGTTCTTTTCGGAAGAAAACAATTCCGCACTCAAAAACATCTACCGTAACGCGTACTTTTGGGTGTGCTTTTATATACTCCCAAACGGCAATCATTTCTTTACTTTGATAAATTGCATTAACTACAAAAACAGTATCGTTATGAATGGCAGAAAGGCAATTTTCAAAGGATCTGATCATTTCTTTTTGGGTGTTTTGCTCTCCAAAAGAGATCAGATCATACGATTGACTTTGGGTGACTTTTGGGAGGGTTTTTGAGTAATCACCTTCTAGAAAGTTGATATGTTTGTATTGCTGTTGTATATATATTTTTTTTGCAATATGCGCAGTTTCTGCATTCTCTTCTAAAGTAGTAATGCTTGCATCTGTCGTACTTATTTGTATAGCTGAAGTACTAGAGCCCAAAAAAGACCCAATTTCAAGAACAGTTTTGGGTTTGAAATACTGGCAAAGTTGCATAAGGATGCTTGCTTTTTTGAAAGAATAGTTGGCTCCTTTGGTGCCTTTTTCTGAGAGGCTTTCTTTCTGTATTTTTCGATAGCTAGCCAAACTTACAGCATCTAACTTGGCGTAAAGGCACTGGGTTACTAACCGATATACAAAAGGAGAATGAACTCCATGCTGATTTCTTGAATGCAATAGAAATTTGAAATACTGTAAAGCTTGAAAAAACATGGAATGTTATTAGAAGGGCAAAAGTAGAAATAAATTGGCAGCGAATCTCTAAAGAAAAAGGAATATTTCCTGGAATTGTCTCAGCGAATAGCGTTAAGAATTAACTATTTTATTTCCTTTTAGATATACCGTTTCTATTACAAGATTTCCAAAACTGTACGGAATAAATCCATAAGAAGGTATTTCTTTGGTGATGATAAAATTGGCGAGTTTTCCTCTGGTGATGCTTCCTACTTGATCTGAGAGCCCCATTGCAAAAGCAGCATTGATGGTGGCTGCATTGATGGCCTCTTCGGGGGTCATTTTCATTTGAATACAAGCGGTAGCTACTACAAAATTCATGTTTCCAGAAGGAGAAGAGCCCGGGTTGTAATCGGTTGCCAATGCTAAGGGCAAATTGGCAGCGATGAGTTTTCTTGCGGGTGTGTATGGGATTCCCAAAAAGTAAGAACAGGTGGGAAGTGCTACAGGCATGATTTGGGTGTTTTTTAGGGCATTTATGTCTTGAGTTGTTAGTTCTTCTAAATGATCAACGGAAAGGGCAGCATGCTTAACGGCAAGTTGAATTCCACCAAAAGAATGAAACTGGTTGACATGTACTTTGGGTTGCAAGCCGTATTTTTTTCCAGCGACCAAAATTCGTTCTGTATCTTTTAGATTGAAATAGCCTATTTCGCAAAAAATATCTATATAATCGGCTAAATTTTCAGCAGCGATTTTGGGGAGCATTTCATTAATAATCAGATCGAGATAGCCTTCTTTATTGCTTTTATAGGTAGCAGGCACAGCATGTGCTCCTAAAAAAGTGGCTTTTATAGGAAGTGCAAAAGTCTCTTTTAAACGTTTGATGACCCGTAGCATTTTGATTTCTGCTTCTACCGTCAGGCCATAACCCGATTTTATTTCGATGGCACCTGTTCCCATGTCTATCACTTCTTTCAATCTTTTTGCTGACTGTTGGTAGAGTTCTTCTTCTGAAGTTTCTTGTAATTTCTTTGCAGAATTTAGAATTCCACCCCCTTTTTGCGCAATTTCCTCATAACTTAGGCCATGAATTCGGTCGACAAATTCTTGTTCTCTGTTTCCTGCGTATACAATGTGGGTATGCGAGTCGCACCAAGTTGGAAGAATCATTTGATTGCTACAATCGATGGTTTTATCGGTGCGAATTCTTCCAAGAGCTTCCATGTTCCCAAAGTCTCTAATCCATCCATTTTCTATCAATAAGAAAGCATTTTTTAGGGTAGGCAAAACGTTCATTTCTTTTCCAGATACTTTTTGTATAGAGGTTTCCCTGACCTGTATGAGTTCTTTGATATTGATGAATAATTGGGTCATAAAAAATGATTAGATTTGCATAACAAACTTACACAAAAGAAAGCGAATGATCCCAAAAAATGAATACGCAGGCTATTTTGAGCACTATATCCAATTGGTTGCTGTTGAGCCCTTATCTATTGTAGCACATTTGGAAAAATCGCAAAAGGACTTTGATCTTCTCTTAAGAAACCTTCCTGAAGAAAAACACGCATTCTCATATGCTGAAGGCAAATGGACGTTGAAAGAACTGATCCAGCATGTGATTGATACCGAACGTGTTTTTGCTTACAGAGCCTTGTGCTTTGCTCGGAATGACCAAACAGCTTTGCCAGGTTTTGATCAAGATGTGTTTGTAGCGAACGGAAATGCCAATCAGTTAAATTATTTCGATTTGCTTGACGAAATGGCAACTTTACGAAAAAGCACCTTACAAATGTATATGAGTTTTTCTGAGGAAGCCTTATTGCTTATGGGAGTAGCCTCTGGTAATACCTTGTCTGTGAGAGCTTTGGGGTATTTGTTTTCTGGACATCAAATTCACCATTTAAACATCGTAAAAGAGCGTTATTTATAAAATGGATTTTGGGAGTGGTGCTGGTTTTTATTTCTCAAAGTCAGGAAATCGAAGATGCTAGCAAGTCAATTTTTTGACTATCTATCGAAAGAATTCTAGGTTTTAGTTTTTGTTAAGCTCAAAACTTTACATTTCTCAGTCCATCTTTTAGGTTGATGAGTTCTTTTTTGAAATTGTTAGCGCGTAGTATTTGTATCGCTCGTTTACTTCGCATTCCTGATTCGCAAAATACTATCAGGTTTTTATTTTGTGGGAGTTCATGGAGTCTACGAGGGAGTTCATTTATTGGAATATGAATACTAGTAATAGAGAATTCTGCACGCTCCTTTAGTGTTCTTACATCAAGTAGGTTGAAATTTTTCGATTGTTTTTTATACTCTTGAAAGGGTATTTCTCGAACAATTTCTGGCATTCCACAAAATAATTGATAATCGTTATCTAATGTTTTTACATTCATCGAAAGATTCTTTTCGAATGAAAGTATCGATTGTTTCATGCTAAGTGCATTAAAAGTCAATACATTGCCAGATAAAATATTTCCTAAGTCCAGTATAATTTTTAATACCTCGTTGGCTTGTAGACTACCAATAATACCGGCTATAATATTCTGCAAATTTAGAGTTAGAAGATCTAATTGTATTTAGATTGATAACTTCATCTATTACTAAATTTAAATCTTCAACTACAATGATTATAGAATTAACATTGTTATTTTCTTTATTTAAAATACTAAATGAAAAGTGATTTTGATTGATAAAATAACAAATTAAATTTCCAGAGGGAAAGAAACCTTTTGGCAAAAAAGCTTCACCGTTTACCAAACAACCTGCTGTATTTGCTCCAACTTTTGTGGCTTTGGGTAATTGTTCTAAAGGTGTTAAGGTTGGGTCGTCTTTTTTACAACAACTTAATAAGGTTGTTAGAAGTATTCCAAATAATAAGAGTGTGTTTTTCATGTTTTTTTATTTTTAGTTCTAATCGTTGCAGTTGTTTTGTGCTTAACATCTACACAATAGGAATGTATTATTTCACATGTATATTTATAAATTTTTAAATATAAAAATCACTATTACAGTATGTTACCGATGAAAATTAATACAAATTAATAAATAAACCAAAAAATTAACTAAACATACACGCATAAAAAAACCGAAACAATGAAGTTTCGGTTTGTGAGAATTAAGAGGGTGGGAGTGTTGAAATTTTAGGAGGTTGGAAATTTTGCTCTAATTTTATCTAAAGACAAATTATGAATGCTTCCAACATGGGTGTGCTGTTTTCCTAAATCGGGTTTGTAGCTACCGGCTTGTACTTGCCCTCCAATGTGTTGGTAAGCTTCTCTAAACGACATGCCTTCTACGACCAAATTATTGATGCTATCTACCGTAAATAAGTATTGGTATTTTTCGTCATTCAAATCAATATCTTTGACAATGACCTGCTGTATGGCATAATTGAAGATGTCTAAAATATCTTTCACATCTTCAAAAGCATTGATGATGTTTTCTTTTAGTAACTGAAAATCTCTGTGGTATCCTGTGGGTAAATTGTTGGTTATGAGCAGCATTTCGGTATGCAATGCCTGAATTTTGTTGCATTTCCCACGGATCAATTCAAAAACATCGGGATTTTTTTTGTGAGGCATGATGCTGCTTCCTGTGGTCAATTCGTCTGGAAAGCTAATAAATCCAAAATTCTGACTCATGTACAAACAAACATCCATTGAAAAACGTGCTAGTGTATTGCACAATCCGCCCAAGGCCGCAGCAATGGATCGTTCGCTTTTCCCTCTACTCAATTGGGCTGCTACCACGTTGTATTTTAGGGTTGCAAAATGAAGTTCTTTGGTGGTCAATTCTCTGTCAATAGGGAAGGAGCTTCCATAACCTGCAGCAGAGCCCAACGGATTTTGATCGACCACTTTTGCTACTGCATTGAGCATGTGTACATCGTCAATCAACAATTCTGCATAGGCAGAAAACCACAAGCCAAAAGAGGAGGGCATGGCAACTTGCAAATGAGTATAGCCAGGCAACAAACTGTTTTTGTGTGTTTCAGCCAAATTCAAAAGGGTCTCAAACACAATGGCTACTTTAGTATTGACTAAGGCTAAATTCTCTTTGTAATACAGTTGAAGTGCCACCAATACCTGATCGTTTCTAGATCGTGCAGTGTGAATTTTCTTCCCTACTTCGCCCAATTTGTTGGTTAGTTCCCATTCTATTTTTGAGTGTACGTCTTCAAAAGATTCTTCGATGCTAAAGTTTCCCTTTTCAATATCATTGGCTAGTTCTTGCAAACCTCTTTTCAAGTCCTTCAATTCGGCTGCAGTAATGATTCCAATCGATGCCAGCATGGTGGCATGTGCCAGAGATGCTTGTACGTCATAGGCAGCAATGTGCATGTCAATTTCTCGATCGTTCCCTACGGTGAACAATTCTATTTTTTTATCTATTGTAAATCCTTTGTCCCAAAGTTTCATAGTGTGCTATTTAATTGTGTAATTGATAATTAATCACTGATCATTGATTACTGATCACTGAGAATGCATTTGTTTAATAATTTGATATAGATTTGAATTCCTTCTTCAATTTCTGAAAGATAAATAAATTCGTTTGCAGAATGCGAACGGGTACTATCTCCGGGTCCTAGTTTGAGCGACTGGCACGAAAGTACCGACTGATCGGATAATGTAGGTGAACCATAGGTACTTCTTCCAATGGCAATTCCTGCTTTTACCAAATCGTGTTCTATAGAAATAGAGGAGGAGTTGAGGCGCAAACTCCTTGGAGTGATTGTTGTACAAGGCGATTTCACTTTTAGTATTTGGGCAATTTCTTCATTGCTATAGGCATCATTTACGCGAACGTCAATCACTAAATTGACATGAGCGGGAACAACATTGTGTTGATTTCCAGCATTGATTTGCGTAACGGTCAGTTTAACATCTCCTAAAGACTCGGATGTTTTTTCAAATTTAAAATCTTGAAACCATTGCAGTACTTCTATGGTATTGTATATGGCATTGTCGGTATTGGGATGTGCTGCATGACTCGGAGTACCTTCTATAACTGCATCAAAAACGACCAAACCTTTTTCGGCAACTGCCAAATTCATAAGGGTAGGTTCTCCAACAATGGCTACATCGATGGGTGGAATGATTGGCAACATGCTGTTCAATCCATTGGCACCACTACTTTCCTCTTCTGCCGATGCTACCATGACCAGATTGTATTTTAAATCGGCCACGGCATAGAAATACGTGAAGGTAGCGATCAAAGACACCAAGCAGCCTCCAGCGTCGTTGCTTCCCAAGCCGTACAATTTTCCATCTTCAACAATTGCTTTTAATGGGTCATTGGTATAGGCAGAATTCGGTTTTACGGTATCGTGGTGCGAGTTGAGAAGTAAGGTCGGCTTGTTGGCATCAAAATGTTGATTGGTAGCCCAAACATTATTTTGGGTTCTTTGAAACGGAATTTGATGGTTTGTAAACCAGTGTTCAATGAGTAGTGCTGTTTGCTCTTCTTCGGATGAAAAAGACTGGGTGGCTATCAGTTTTTTTAAAAGTGAAATGGCTTCTTGTGTAAGGTCGTTAATTTTCATAGCTATAATGAGATTGTAGTGAAAGTATCGTTTTCTTGGCTAAGCATGGAGGTATTTCCTAAATGTACTTTGGAGACTCCTTGTTTTAAGGCGTCGAAGCAATTTTCCAATTTGGGAAGCATTCCGTCTGAAATAATTCCGTCTTTGATGAGTTGTTGGTAACTGGGGGTGTTGATGTGTTTGATGACTGAGTTTTTGTCCTGAAAATCGCTCAAAACGCCATTCAATTCAAAACAATAAAAGAGTGTAGTATCGTAAATCGCGCTCATTCCAACAGCAATCTGACTCGCTATGGTGTCTGCATTGGTATTGAGTAATTGCCCATTTCCATCGTGGGTAATTGCACAAAACACAGGAGTAAAATCGGCTGCAATCAATGTATCGATGTCCTTATGGTTCACTTTTTTAACGTCACCTACAAACCCAAAATCAATCTCTTTTACAGGTCTTTTGTTTGATTGAATGCTATTGAGGTCGGCACCCGTTAACCCAATGGCATTGATTTGTTTGGCCTGTAGTTTTGCTACCATATTTTTATTGACCAAGCCCGCATAGACCATGGTAATGACTTCTAGAGTTTCTTTGTCGGTGATTCTTCTTCCATCTATCATTTTGGAAGCAATTCCGAGTTTGGACGCTATATGAGTGGCACGTTTTCCGCCTCCGTGAACCAAAATTTTCTTTCCTTCGATTTTAGAAAATAAGTCCAAAAACGCTCCTAAAGAAGTTTCGTCTTCAATGATATTTCCTCCGATTTTAACAATAGCTACTGTTTCCATTTTAAGAACAAAGGGGCTTTTCCCAATGTGTTTTTTATAGTGGTTATACTTCTGTTGTTTTTTGAAAAGGACTCAACATCCCTTGCAGTATCTTTTTTAAAACCAATTGGGCTGCAAATGTTCGGTTGTTTGCTTGTGCAATAACTAACGAATGTTCGCTGTCCAACACAGCATCTTCAACCACAATGTTCCTTCGCACTGGCAAACAGTGCATGAATTTTGCGGTTCCCATTTTGTCTTTTGTAATCATCCAATCTGGAGCTGTATTCGTTACTTTTCCGTAGTCTTCATAAGAACTCCAGTTTTTGGCATAGATAAAATCTGCATCCATAAAGGCCTCTTCCTGATTGTGGAAAACAGGAGTGTCTTTGGTAATTTCTGGATTCAAATTGTATCCTTCAGGGTTCGCAATCACAAATTCTACCTCCATTTTTTGCATGGCTTGTACAAAACTGTTTCCTACTGCATGTGGCAGCGCTTTGATATGAGGTGCCCAGCTCAACACAACTTTGGGTCTTTTTTTGGTACTGTGTTCTGCAATGGTAATTGCATCTGTCAAGCCTTGTAATGGGTGTGCTGTGGCACTTTCCATATTGACAATAGGCACAGAGGCATATTTTATAAAGGAGGCTAAAACGTGCTCGCTTTCGTCTTTTTCTTTGTTGGTCAAAGTTGGAAATGCGCGAACTGCAATGATGTCGCAATATTGAGAAACGACTGCTGCTGCCTCTTTGATGTGCTCAGCAGTCGTTCCATTCATCACGGTGTTGTCACCAAATTCGATGCCCCAGGCATCTCCAGAAACATTCATTACAATAGGGTTCATCCCTAGGTTTATAGCCGCTTTTTGGGTACTCAAACGGGTTCGCAAACTCGCATTAAAAAACAACAAACCGATGGTTTTATTTTTCCCTAATTCAAGATCTTGTAGAGGATTTTTTTTAAGTGCAATTGCTTCTTTTATCCAAGCATCGATGTCTTCTATATCGTCTATATGGGTGAAATTTTTCATGATAATTCACTAATTAATGCATCAAAAAATACATCCAAATGTTCTTTTTTGATTGTTAAAGGGGGAAGGATTCGTAGTAAATTTGGATTCTTAGCACTTCCTGTAAATATGTTGTGATCGTAAATGAGTTTTTTTCGAAGTTCAGCCACTGGAAAATCAAATTCCAAGCCCAACATCAATCCTCTTCCTTTGACTGTTTTTAATTTTGGAATACTCAAGGCTTTCTTTAAAAAATGCGTTGATACTTCCAACACATTTTGCATCAATCGCTCTTTTTCAATCACCTTTAATACGGTTAATGAGGCAATACAGGCTAGGTGATTTCCTCCAAAAGTCGTTCCTAGGAGCCCATAAGATGCTTTGATATTTGGGTGAATTAAAATTCCTCCAATTGGAAAGCCATTTCCCATTCCTTTGGCAATCGGAATGATGTCTGGAGTTACATTGTATTTTTGAAAAGCGAAAAAATCACCTGTTCTTCCAAATCCCGACTGAACTTCGTCTGCAATAAAACAAGCATTGTATTGCTTACAAAGTTGGTCAACACCCTGGTAAAATGCTGCAGTACTTTCATCCAAACCACCTACACCTTGAATGAATTCAATGATTACAGCACAAACATCATTTTTTGCCAATGCCTTTTCTAAGCCTATTAAATCGCCCAATTCTAAAATTTCAACTTCTTGTTGAGCATTTAGAGGGGCAATTATTTTGGTATTGTCTGTAGCTGCTACGGCTGCCGAAGTTCTACCATGAAAACCATTTTTAAAAGCGATTACCTTCTTTTTTTGGGTGTGAAAAGAAGCTAATTTTAAGGCATTTTCGTTGGCTTCTGCACCCGAATTGCATAAAAACAACTCGTAATCTTTACAGCCAGAAAGTGCTTCCAATTTGCTAGCCAATTCAACTTGCAAAGGGTTTTGAATTGAATTGCTATAAAACCCCATTTTGGCAACTTGTTCGCTAATATTTTTGACATATTCGGGATGTGAATGCCCGATAGATATTACCGCATGCCCTCCATACAGATCTAAGTATTGAGTGTCGTTCTCGTCATACACAAAAACATCTTTTGCCTTTACAGGTGTGATGTTGAACAAAGGATATACATTGAATAAACTCATATCTGTTCTTTTTTGATGGTGTTAATTTTATTGAAAGAGGCTACCATTCCTTGAATTAGAGATGAGCTTAGACCCTTGTGTTCCATTTCATTCAATCCTTCTATAGTACAGCCTTGTGGTGTTGTAACTCGGTCAATTTCTTCTTCTGGATGGTTCCCGTTTCTGATCAACAAATTGGCAGCACCTTCACTGGTGTACATAGCCAATTCTTGGGCTTCTTTTGCATCAAAACCTAACTGAATGGCTGCTTGCGTGGTAGCGCGAATCAAACGCATCCAAAAGGCAATACCACTTGCACACACTACCGTAGCTGCTTGCATTTGAGATTCTGGAATGCTCAAAGAATGTCCTAGTCTGTTAAAAATGGCTTCTGCAATCCCAATTCGTTTTTTTCCTTGGAGGTTTGAACACAAACAGGTCATCGATTTCCCCACGGCAATAGCTGTATTGGGCATGGCTCGAATGATGAATGTATCGATGCCTACCAAGGCTTCAATTTTTGAAATTGAAAATCCAGTAATGGTTGAAATTAAGACATGCTTTTCGGTTAAAATGGGTTGTATTTGCTGTAAAATTTCTTCAAAATGTGCAGGTTGAACTGCAAAGAGAATGATGTCAGACTTTTCGACTGCTTCTTTGTTGTTTGTTGTTAAGAATACATTTTTATATCCATCAAATTCTGTAATGGAATCTAAATTTCTCTTGGTTAGATATAGCGAAGTGATTGCGTTGTTGGTAATCAATCCTTTTGCAATAGATTTTCCTAAATTTCCAGTTCCTATGATTGCTATTTTCATAATTTGTTTTGTTTAGAAGGGAGTAAAGCCCTTTGTTGATTCTTAAAAATAAGTTGCTTTTAATTGCAAGCCTGCTGTTTCTTCAAAACCATACATCAAATTCATATTTTGTACAGCCTGTCCTGAGGCACCTTTTAGTAAATTATCGATGGTACTTGATATCAACAATTTGTTTTCGTGTTTCAGTAAATGAATCAAACATTTATTGGTGTTGACCACCTGTTTTAAATGTACTTCTTCGTCAGAAACGACAGTAAAAGCAGCCTCTTTATAATATTCTTTGTAAAGC